>OGHA01000003.1_pt1 | contig 240467 bp, 170 predicted proteins | sample 1571361 | NCBI WGS metagenome assembly OGHA01 (sample SAMEA2581970, study PRJEB24529) | metagenome | biome: Human gut stool | place: China | collected 2011 | reverse complement strand
CGAGCTGGGTTCAGAACGTCGTGAGACAGTTCGGTCTCTATCTATCGTGGGCGCATGAAATTTGCGTGGCTCTGACACTAGTACGAGAGGACCGTGTTGGACTGACCTCTGGTTTACCGGTTGTGCCGCCAGGTGCATTGCCGGGTATCTAAGTCGGGATTGGATAAGTGCTGAAAGCATCTAAGTACGAAGCCAGCCACAAGATTAGATTTCTCAGGGTCGTTGTAGACTACAACGTTGATAGGATGCAGGTGTACAGGCAGCGATGTCATAGCCGAGCATTACTAATTGCCCGTCCACTTTTTGCCTTCCGTGTATGGAGGTATATACGTTCAGCAATATATGGACACTTTACTTTTTTCTCATCATGTCTGCCTTATTCAGGTGACTACAGCACCGGGGTTCCACCTCTTCCCATTCCGAACAGAGAAGTTAAGCCCGGTCACGCCGATGGTACTGCGTAACAGTGGGAGAGTAGGTAGTCGCCGTTTTCAGAAGAAGCCTCCGTGTCTGATAAGGATACGGAGGCTTTGTTCGTTTTATATACCTCTCCTCTAACATTCCGTTTCTACCGCTAATCACTATACCTTATTATATATAATTATTCATCATATATTCATCAGATTAATTCCCGAATTAAGGTGCTAAATGAATGATTAAAAACGTTTAAATCAGTATTTTATATCCTATTTCCACTTTCGTATTTCATATATTCTTCGTACCTTTACAGTGTATTAAAAGGTATAGTAAATCCTTTAATCAGTGAACAATTTAATCTTTTTACAAAAGAAAGTAACATAGCTGTAAAACAAATAAGAGAGACATCTGTTATTTATTGTAGAATCATTAGACGACATGAAAACAACTGTAAAGACATTCTGGATATGCATGCTACTGATGTTGACTTGCAGCATTAGCGGTAAAGCCATTGACCTGGTGCAGGTGGATGACAGAATGGCCGGAACTGCTGAAGTTTCCGCTTCTTTATCTTCATGTTCTTCTACTTCCGACAATAGTATTGACAAGAAGAATTCATTGTTCACGAATACCAAGTTCGCATGGACTACGGATGTCGAACTGGGAAACAAACCGGTTTCCGAAACTTACTCTTCTCATCAACAGCGTTTGCGCAGGGTGATTGAAGACAATCTTTTCCTCAGAAACATTCTTTTGATGTTATCCAACCACGAGAATCTACTCGTGCAAGGCCGCTCTAAATTATACTACTCAGATAAAGACCCGTACTATGCATTGACGGGCAGTGATTACTATATTTATACGCTTCGGCGGATTTTGATTTAGCCAACTTTTCTTCTTATTGATTTCCCCCTTTTTCTCCTTATTGTCTTGAAGAGACTGAAGGCAGGTGACCTTTAGTGTACATATATGTTAGTTAAGGTTGCAAGGATGATTACGCCCTATCGGTTCGTAAGCGGGAAGTCGTATCCCTATGCTTTATTTTCAAAACTCTATTTAAATACCAACAATTAAACTTTTCATCATGGAAACTACTCAAAAAAAAGCAGCCTCTTTTAAAGGCATCAGATCTGCCGGTTGGGTAATCGTAATCTGTTTTATCATCGCCGTGCTTATTTTTCACTTTGTGTTGGGAAATCCCTCCAACTTTATGAACAACGACCCGAACAACCATCCGTTGCCGGGTAACTTCCTCGGTACCATCTATAAAGGTGGATTCATTGTTCCTGTAATTCAAACGCTTTTGCTGACTGTCATCGCACTGAGTATTGAACGTTATATTGCCATTGGCGCTGCCTTTGGTAAGGGGTCATTGGTGAAATTCGTAGCTAACATCAAAGCAGCCTTGGCTGAAGGTGATATGAAGAAGGCACAACAAATCTGCGATTCACAACGTGGTTCTGTAGCCAATGTGGTAAATGCCACTTTGAAGAAGTATGCCGAGATGGAGAATGACACAGAGCTGTCCAAAGACCAGAAACTGCTTGCCATCCAGAAGGAATTGGAAGAAGCCACTGCGCTGGAACTGCCGATGATGGAGCAGAATCTTCCTATTATTGGTACCATCACGACTTTAGGTACATTGATGGGATTGCTCGGTACAGTTATCGGTATGATCCGTTCATTTGCCGCCCTTGCAGCCGGAGGTTCAGCCGACTCCATGGCTCTGTCGCAAGGTATTTCTGAGGCTTTGATTAATACTGCCTTCGGTATCTTGACCGGTGCATTGGCCGTTATCTCCTACAACTATTATACAAACAAGATTGACAAGTTGACTTACAGCCTCGATGAGGTTGGTTTCTCCATCGTGCAGACTTTTGCAGCTACCCATAAATAGTTGACTGCTGATAGTTGGAGCTGCGCTGTGACGTAGGCTTCTATTATCTATTCAACGAATGAATTCTCAATTTTAATTTTCAATGAAACGATTATGGGCAGAGCGAAAATAAAAAAGAAAAGTACGTTCATCGATATGACGGCGATGAGTGACGTAACTGTACTGCTGCTGACCTTCTTCATGCTGACTTCTACGTTCGTGAAGAAAGAGCCGGTACAAGTAACGACTCCCGCCTCTGTATCCGAGATTAAGATTCCGGAGACAAATGTACTCCAGATATTGGTCGATCCGAGCGGAAAAGTATTTATGAGTCTGGACAAGCAGTCCGACTTGCGCGAAGTGCTGGAAGCTATGGGGCAGGAGTATGGAGTGACTTTCACTCCGGAGGAAACTAAAAAATTCATGCTGGCGTCTACCTTTGGTGTGCCGATGAAGAGTATGAAGAAATACCTCGACTTGCCGCAAGACCAGCAAGATGCTGTATTGAAGAATGAGGGGATACCGACAGACAGTATTGACAATCAGTTCAAGGCCTGGGTACGCAACGCCCGTGCAGTGAACAGTGATTTGCGCATTGCCATCAAGGCAGATGCCAATACTCCTTATTCCGTAATAAAAAATGTGATGAACTCACTTCAGGACCTCAGAGAGAACCGGTACAACCTGATTACTTCTCTGAAGACCACAAGTGAGGAGTGACAAGCTACGAGTTACAAGTAGAACAAGAAAGGAAACATTATGGCTGAAATACAAGAAAGCGGCAACAAGAAAGGTGGAAAAAGCAAGCAGAAGAAAATGACTGTCAGGGTGGACTTTACACCTATGGTGGACATGAACATGTTGCTGATTACCTTCTTTATGCTTTGTACCTCACTGAGCAAACCTCAGACCATGGAGATAAGCATGCCGAGCAATGACAAGACCATCACCGAGGAGCAGCAGACCAAAGTCAAGGCTTCCCAAGCCATCACGCTGTTGCTGGGGGATGACAACAAGTTGTATTATTACGAAGGGGAACCTAACTACAAGGACTATACTTCACTGAAGGAAACTACCTATCAGGCGGATGGTCTGCGGGCAATGCTTCTGCAACGTAATAGAGTTGCTGTGAACGAGGTGAACAGACTGAAGCAGCAGAAACTGGATCTTAAGATATCAGAGGATGACTACCGGAAACAGCTTTCCGAAATAAAAAGTGGAAAGGATACGCCGACAGTCATCATCAAGGCTACCGACAAGTCTTCGTACAAGAATCTGATTGATGCTCTCGATGAAATGCAGATATGTAATATAGGTAAGTATGTGATAACGGATATTGCCGAAGCCGACGAGTTTTTGATGAAGAACTACGAAAGCAAGGGCGAATTGTCCCAGAACATTGCTGAATGATGTGTAACACCCAAAGAAAGGAAAGAATATGGCTAAAGTAGATTTAAGCTCCCAAGCATGGTGTGACCTCGTGTTCAGTGGTAAGAACAAAGCATATGGAGCCTATAAGATGCGTGAGACCTCTCCCAGACGGCACAACATTGCCGTGATACTGGTAATTGTAATTGCATTGATAGGTTTCAGTATCCCTACGCTGATAAAGATGGCTACCCCCAAACAGAAAGAGGTGATGACCGAAGTGACTACCCTTTCGCAGCTGGAAGAACCGGAAGTGAAGCAGGAAGAGATGAAGCGGATAGAGCCCGTGGCCCCACCGCCGCCTGCATTGAAAAGCTCCATTAAGTTTACCGCTCCCGTCATCAAAAAGGATGAGGAAGTGAGGGACGAGGATGAAATAAAAAGCCAGACAGAACTGACGGAAACGAAAGTTGCCATCTCCATTGCCGACGTGAAAGGTAATGACGAGGAACACGGCAAGGACATCGCCGACTTGAAACAAGTGGTGACGCAGGCCGAACCGGAACCTGAAAAGGTTTTCGATATGGTAGAGCAGATGCCCCAGTTCCCCGGTGGTCAGGCCGAGATGATGCAGTTCATCAGCAAGAATATGAAGTATCCGACCATTGCCCAGGAAAACGGTACGCAAGGGCGTGTAACCTGCCAGTTTGTGGTAGGTGCCGACGGCAAGGTGCGTGATGTGAAAGTGCTGAGAGGTGTAGACCCCTATCTGGATAAGGAAGCTGTCCGTGTGATTATGTCCATGCCCAAATGGATTCCCGGCAAGCAGAATGGTAAGGCCGTATCGGTGAAATATACGATACCGGTGATGTTTAGATTACAATAAGTGTGTGTGTTATGAAAACGGTGAAACAACTTCAGCTTTCAGGCTTACTGGTGCTGCTGACTCTGCTGTCGGCCTGCCAAAGCAAGTCCAAGGACGGACAAACGGATACGTATACCTCCGGTGTGATTGCAGTTGCTGCGGACGAAAGTTTCCAGCCTATTGTGCAGGAAGAAATTGACGTGTTCGAAGGACTGTTCCCCTTGGCAGGAATTGTGCCCCGTTATGTGACGGAAGTCGATGCCGTCAACCTCTTGCTCAAGGACAGTCTGCGGTTGGCAATAACCAGTCGCAGACTGACTCCCGAAGAGATGAATTCCTTCAATAGCCGGAAGTTTTTTCCGCAGGAGATAAAGATTGCTACGGACGGGCTGGCATTGATAACCCATCTTGGCAATCCGGATTCATTGATTAGTGTGAAGGACATCCGCCGCATCCTGACGGGTGATGCGAAGCAGTGGAAAGATATCTATCCGGCTTCCCGTCTGGGGGATATCAGTCTTGTGTTTGACAACAAGAACTCCAGTACCGTACGTTTTGCTGTCGATTCCATCTGTAAGGGTGTACCGCTTTCCAGTCAGTTGAAAGCGTTGAAAACCAATAGGGAGGTGATTGACTACGTGGCCCGCACGCCTGATGCCATCGGTATTATCGGCGTGAACTGGCTGAGCGACCGGAATGACAGTACGGGGCTCTCTTTCAGTAAAGAGGTGCGGCTGATGTCCGTCAGTGCTGCTGACAAGGCCATGCCGGACAACAGTTACAAACCCTATCAGGCGTATTTGTATTACGGTGATTATCCGTTGGCACGCAGCATCTATGCCTTGTTGAATGATCCGCGGAGCGCACTTCCGTGGGGATTTGCCTCTTTCCTCGCTTCCGACCGGGGACAGCGGATTATATTGAAGTCGGGATTGGTCCCCGCCACCCAACCGGTGCGCGTGGTGAACGTCAAGGATGAATAACTAAAATGAATGCTAACATGAAACGTAGATTTGTATTTTGTTTGGGAGCGATGCTGTTTGCAGGTACGCTCGCCGCACAAACGCCGGTGCCCGAATGGCAGGCGGGGGTGGATAAAGTAAAAAGTCTGATAAAGACGAATCCGGAGCAGGCTTCCGACGCAGCCGGAGAACTGCTGAAGGGCAAGAACAAGAAAAATGTGGAGCTTGTGACTTCCGTGGCCCGTGCCTATCTGGATGTAGGACAGCTGAAAGAGGCGGAAACCTATCTGGAGATGGCAAGAAAGGCCGACAACAAGGCTCCGGCAGTTTCTGTACTCGAGGGTGACATCGCTTTTGCCCGGAAAGATATCGGAAAGGCATGCCAGCTTTATGAGCAAGCCATCTATTTTGATTCGAATTATAAGGATGCGTATCTGAAATATGCGCAGGCATACAAGTCTGCCAGTCCTTCGCAGGCCATAGAGAAGCTGAACCAGCTGAAGGCCATAGCTCCGGATTGCCTGGAAGCAGACAAGGAGCTGGCGGAAGTGTATTACGCCACCAACCGTTTTGGCAAGGCTGCCGACACCTATGCCAAGTTCATCGATACTCCCGTGGCTACGGAAGATGACATCCTTAAATATGCTTTTGCACTATTCCTGAACCACGACTTCGAGAAATCCTTGGCGGTGGCGCAGAAAGGTTTGCAGAAGAATGCCCGCCATGCCGCATTCAACCGGCTTGTGATGTACAACAATGTCGACCTCAAGCGTTATGACGAGGCAGAGAAGGCTGCCGATGCTTTCTTCAATGCTTCGGATAATGCCGATTATTCATGCTTGGATTACCGCTATCACGGTGCTCTGTTGAGTGCTCTGAAGAAATATGACCAGGCCATTGAGGAATATGGTAAGGCATTGGAGAAGGATGAGAGTCAGGTGGATTTGTGGCGTGAGATTGCCGATGCTTATGAATTGAAAAACGACTATACCCAAGCCATTGCTGCTTATAAAAAGTACTATGACTCGCTGGCACAAGATAAAAAGACGTCCGAAAACTTATTCCAGTTAGGGCGTCTGTACTACGGAGAGGGTACGTCCTCGGACACTCTCTCCGTTCAGTCTGCCGACCGCATGGCGGCATTGCAGGCTGCCGACTCTGTGTTCGCACTTGTTGCCGAACAAGCTCCCGACAGTTATTTGGGAGATATGTGGCGCGCCCGCACACACTCTGCCATGGACCCCGAAACTACAGAGGGATTGGCGAAACCTTATTACGAGAAGGTGGTGGACGTACTGCTTGCCAAAAACGAACCGAGGTACAACTCTGCATTGATAGAGTGTTACAGTTATCTGGGCTACTACTATCTGTTGAAGAGTGACTATGCTACTTCGAAAGAGTACTGGAATAAAATTCTGGCTATCGACCCCACCAATGCCACAGCAAACAAGGCATTGGACGGCATCAAATAGCAATAATTTTAGTTGTTTGTCGTGTCGGGAGGAGTGGAGAGTGATTCTTAGCTCCTCCTTTTTTGTTGCAGGGTCCCCCTTGGAGGCAGTGATTGCTTGCGGTAGTCCGTGGGTGAAGTGCCTAAGTGTGTCTTCACATACTTCCCGAAAAAGGAGATGTTGGGGAAATCCTGATGCTCGGAAATCTCCTTGATAGACTTATTGGAATACTTCAGAAAATATTTGATGTCTTCGACCACATAATCGTTTATCCACTCGAAGGCTGTCTTTCCGCTGACCTTTTTGCAGACGGTGGAAAGATATTTGGGAGTAACACACAGCTTACCCGCATAATAGGAAATAGAACGTTTTTTCACCTCGGTGCAGGCCAGCAGGTCGAGGAATCTCTTGAATAGAATGTTGCTCCGCTTCACCATTTGGCTTTCGGGAGGGGTGCTCAACTGGTTTAAATCTGCCAGCAGCTCATACAGCATGGTGCGTATCAGCGACCTGATGACTTCTTTGTAGTAGGGCTGCTCCGCTTGTTTCATTCGGGCACGTATCACCTTATAGTATAAATCGAACAGTTGCACTCTGTCCTTGTCAATGCGTACTACCGGATTCTGGCTGATATAGAAAGCCTTGTTCCATATGTCACTACTTTTATGAAGGTACTTCTGTGTAATCTGGGTCGACAGACAGAACATGGCGCCCTTGAAGTCGGAACTGGTTGTGCAATTGCTCAGAATCATATTGGGCATACAAATCAGCATCTCACCGGGGTAGATAGCATATTTTTGGGTATTGATGTTTATCTGCAGTCTTCCTTTTACACAGACCACATAGATGTTTGCATTCAACTTGAAATACTTGTTGAAAAGCAAGTTCTTGAAATCTCCAAGTATAGCAATATCGTTGTCGGTATAGTCCGTACTTGTATATTCTGCTATATTGTATGTGTTAAGTTGGTAAATCTTTTCTTCGTTTTTCATATTCATGTCTTTAGCTCCTTTGCAAATGTAAAGCAAGTGGCAGGAAATATAGAGTCCTAAATGGATACAGAAGTGTCCTAATCTTCTTGCGTGTGAGGCTAATTTCGAACCAAAGAATAGAATTGTTCCTTTTTCTGAGCATTTTTTTTCTTGAAACGCTTGTCGTATTGAAAAGAATGTCTACTTTTGCGGTGTACTATTATACTAATACACATAAACAATAAGATATTTAATTCATTCAAGCGTATGTTACAAGTAGAAAACATTTCATTTAGTTATCGCAAGGGGCGGAAAGAAGTCCTGAGCGATTTTTCACTTTCGCTGGAAGCCGGCCGGGTTTACGGTCTGTTGGGTAAGAACGGAGCCGGCAAGTCTACGTTGCTCTATCTGATGAGCGGTTTGTTGGCTCCCAAACGTGGGAGAGTGATGTATCATGATACCGACATGCGCCGCCGGTTGCCCGTCACGTTGCAGGACATGTTTCTGGTACCCGAGGAGTTCGAGCTGCCTCCTATTTCCCTGGTCAGCTATATTGAACTGAACAGTAAGTTCTATCCCCGTTTCAGTAAGGAAGACATGGTGAAGTACCTGCATTTCTTCGAGATGGATATGGATGCTGATTTGGGAGCCTTGTCCATGGGGCAGAAAAAGAAAATCTTCATGAGCTTTGCGCTGGCCACCAATACTTCCCTGCTGCTGATGGATGAGCCTACCAATGGACTGGATATTCCGGGGAAGAGCCAGTTCCGTAAATTCCTGGCTTCGGGTATGTCGGACGACAAGACGATTGTCATTTCCACCCATCAGGTGCGTGACATTGACAAAGTGCTGGACCATGTTCTGATTATGGACAACAGCCGCGTATTGCTGGACGAATCCACTGCCAGCGTTTGCAGTAAGCTGTTCTTCTTGGAGAGTGACGACCGGGAGTTGGCTGCGACTGCCTTGTACACGCTTCCCTCCGTACAAGGCAATTTCTTGATGCTGCCCAATACGGAAGGTGAGGAATCGGAGATTAATCTTGAACTGCTGTTTGGCGCCGTACTTGCAGAGCCTGGGAAGATAGCGGAAATGTTTCACACTAAAACAAATGAATAATGATACGCGATACCTTTTTTAGTTTGCATCGCTTTGTGAACGTATGCCGCAAAGAGATGGTGGAGAATTGGAAGACCTATATACTCCGCTCGGTGATGGTCTACGGAATGTTGGCCATAGTCTTTGTCTGGAATGGATACTATCAGTATCACAATCTGGAAGCGGGAGCTGTGGGCATGGACCCTATCTGGGAGTTTGAGTCCAGATTCTTTCTTTGGGGACTTGTCATTTGGGGATGCATTAGCGCCTCGTTTGCCATGGAAAGGATGAAAAGCAAGACGAGTCGTACCGTTGTGCTCATGACACCTGCCACCATGTTCGAGAAATTCTTTGCCCGCTGGCTGGTGGCTACCTGCGGCTTTATCTTGGTCTTTCTGATAGCTTTCAAGCTGGCGGACTTGACAAGAGTCGTCTTCTATCTTCTGGCCTACCCGGAGCTGCATGTCGTTCACTCCTTTCCGTTGTGGGAATTCTGCTGTAACACGAACTGTTTCTATGAGACGATAGGAAGCGGACCGGCTGTGGTGGGGATATTCCTGAGCTGCTACTTTTTCCTACAGTCTTTCTTCCTGCTGGGTAGTACGGTCTGGCCCAAAAATGCACTTATCAAGACTTTTGCGGCCGGTGTCTGCATCTTCGTTTCATATATCTTGATAGCTGTATTGTGCCTGAAGGCCATTCTGCCTAATAACTTCTTCATGACTGAGCCCTATATTGACAGGGAGGCATCGGGCGGCTGGCTGATTTTTATAACTTCGTTTTTCGCCCTTTTCAACTGGGTGCTTGCCTATTTCCGTTTCAAGGAGTCCGAAATCATTAATCGCTGGTAACTATGAACTTTAAGGAAAGTAAAGCCATCTACCTGCAAATAGCAGACCGCATTTGCGACGAGGTACTTCTCGGGCAATATCAGGAGGAAGAACGCATTCCTTCGGTACGGGAATATGCGGCTGTGGTAGAGGTCAACGCCAATACGGTGATGCGTTCGTACGACTACTTGCAGACGCAAGGAGTGATTTACAACAAGCGGGGTATCGGCTATTTTGTGTCGGTAGGTGCACGTAAGCTGATTCTTTCGTTGAGGAAAGAGTATTTTCTGAAGGAGGAAGTGGATTATTTCTTCAAGCAGATTTTCACGCTGGGCATCTCTGCCGAGGAGTTGTCCGGGATGTATCAGGAGTTTATCAAGAAACAAAAATAAAAGAAGACAGTTATGAAACGAACGACTTATATAATGATAGGAATGCTGGTTACCGGTGTGGCAATGGTATGCGGACTCATGTTCTATGTGGTGGACCGCAATGTCACTCAGAAAGATAATTTTATGGAAATCGGCGGAGAACGGAAAACGGTGCAGCTGCCCTCGTGCAGGGTGTTGAAGCTGACACAGCCTCCGGTGGTGTGGAAACAGAAAAAAGAAGGTATTGTGGAGGCAGAGCGTATGTTCTCGTTCGGGGAAGTGCCGTTGGAGGTAACTGCCGGAGACTCTTTGCAGCAGGGCAGTTTCTCCTATGCAGGGGATATGGAGGCTTTTATGTCGATGACTTCCGTTGGCGATACCCTGCTCGTCACCTTTGACTTTCCGGAGGATAAGCTGGAACAGTATCTTCAGAATGACATTTGGATAAGGGTTCGTTCAGAAGGGATGGAATTGCGGTTGCCTGCGGAGGTACAAGCGGTTGTGGTAGATGTGGAAGATATGGAAGCCAATTTCTACGGACTCCGTTGCGATACGCTCTCTTTCCGCACGCGATACCTTGCCCGGCTGGAAGATTGCCATGTCACTGCGCTTGCGGCGCAGGCGCAGAGCTTGCATCTCAACAGCGGCACAGTGCGCAACCTTTATCTGAATCTGGACGAGATAGCCGACTGGGATGTCAATACCGGTTTCTTCCATATCGATACGGAGCATCTGTCCGGCAGTCGCTATCATCGTTGTCTTTTGCAGAAGAATGAATGCCGCCGGGTGTTCTGGACACCGTTAAAGGATGATGCCTCTTTGAGTGTGGAGTTAAAACAAGCAGTTAAAATAGAAGTAGGTGAGTAGCCATAATACGAAATGACTTATCTTTGCACATGAATCAAAAAGTGTAGAGTATATGGCCTTGCAATTGGCATTCGTATTGGTAGCTATCATTATAGGCGCCCGCTTGGGCGGCATTGGACTAGGTGTAATGGGAGGGATAGGTCTGGCAATTCTGACGTTTGGTTTCGGATTGCAGCCTACATCACCTCCCATTGACGTTATGTTGATGATAGCCGCCGTCATTTCTGCCGCATCCTGCATGCAGGCGGCTGGCGGACTGGACTATATGGTAAAGCTGGCGGAACGGTTGTTGCGGAAGAATCCTTCGCAGGTCACCATCTTGAGCCCTATTGTGACCTATTTGTTTACTTTTGTTGCCGGCACGGGACATGTGGCATATTCGGTGCTTCCCGTGATTGCCGAGGTTGCCACGGAGACCAAGATTCGTCCCGAGAGGCCACTGGGCATTGCGGTGATTGCTTCGCAGCAGGCTATTACGGCAAGTCCCATTTCGGCTGCCACCGTCGCACTGCTTGGGTTGCTGGCGGGATTTGATGTCACCTTGTTCGATATTCTGAAAATAACGATTCCTGCTACCATTATCGGGGTATTTGTGGGCGCCTTGTTCTCCATGAAGGTGGGCAAGGAGCTGGCAGACGACCCGGAGTACAGAAAGAGGTTGACCGAAGGCTATCTTGATGTCAAGAAGGTGGAGATAAAGGATATACACAATAAACGGCATGCCGTCTTGTCCGTGTTTATCTTTATCCTTGCCACTGCTTTTATTGTGTTCTTTGGTTCGTTCGACAGTTTGCGTCCTGTCTTCGTGATAGACGGCGAGACGGTGAGACTCGGCATGTCTGCCATTATCGAAATCGTGATGCTCTCTGCCGCCGCCCTCATCTTGCTGCTGACTCGCACCGACGGCATGAAGGCAACGCAAGGTTCCGTCTTCCCGGCAGGCATGCAGGCGGTGATTGCCATATTCGGCATTGCCTGGATGGGAGATACTTTTCTTCAGGGAAACATGCTTCAGTTGACCCAGTCCATCGAGGGAGTGGTGAGGCAAATGCCGTGGCTGTTCGGGATAGCCTTGTTTGCCATGTCGATTCTGCTTTATAGCCAGGCCGCCACTGTGCGCGCACTGATGCCTTTGGGCATCGCTTTGGGCATTTCGCCTATGATACTGGTTGCTCTGTTCCCGGCCGTAAACGGTTACTTCTTTATTCCCAACTATCCCACCGTAGTAGCAGCCATTAATTTCGACCGTACCGGAACTACCCGTATCGGCAAGTATGTGCTGAACCACTCGTTCATGCTTCCCGGACTTGTTTCGACTGGCGTTGCCATCGGGCTGGGGTTGCTTTTCATCAGGATATTCTAAGGGAAACCGCTGCTTTCAATCCGTTGTATATAGGGCTTTGTTTGTTTGTGTATAGGGGAGTGTTCCCTTTTACTCATTGCCTTATCAGCGCCTAATGGTCGTGCGGCGATCTGCTGACGGCTGTTAAGCGGGGTGTTGATGGCCGTTAGGCGATTGCATCATGGCCGTTGCATACTGTTGATTCCTTATGTCCGACGTAATAAATACCTTCATTCTCTGAATAAAGCACAGAGGAAAACAGTATTGAAGTCTTGGCTTTGTGTGGCTGTACGCATTTGTTCTGATTGCATTTGAAGGGGCAGGAGATGGAATTAATACCGTGTTTGCAGGATATTGATTTCGTGCAGGTACGATATAAATAAGATGTGATACAAGAAATTAATAACTTGTGTTACTTCATGTTAGCTTCTTGTGTGTCAGTATTTCTGTTTGTGAAACGGTGTGGAAGCAAATTTTGCTTCCACACTTTTGAGTTGCTTCCACCGCATCTGTAATGCCGATGAATAAAGGGATGTGGAGAGGAGGTGGAAGTGTGGAAGCAATTTGCACAAACATTATTTGCGCAAACATTTTTTTCTGTCCTTGATGGGAATTAAAAAAAATGAGGATAAACGGCCTTTAAACCTTTTATCCTCATTGTAGTTGCGGAGATCCGACTCGAACGAATGACCTTTGGGTTATGAGCCCAACGAGCTACCAACTGCTCCACTCCGCGATGTTATTGTTTTGTGGGTGCAAAGGTACGGCTTTTTATTTAATATGCAAATAAAATGCATGATATTTTTGAGGTTAAGTGGATTTTAATGAGTAATATGTTGATAAATAGAACGATAATAAGCCTACTTTTTTTCTTTCTTTTTAGGGCTGTTCATTAATAAAATGAATGTTTTCTTGTAAGATATGCGGAAATGTCTTACTTTTGCTCAAATAATAAAGCAATGTGCAATTAATCTATGACCGTATCGAAGACAAAAGCTAAATTAGTGGACGTTGCCCGTCAGCTGTTTGCAAAGATGGGCGTTGAGAATACCACGATGAATGATATTGCCCTCGCTTCGAAGAAAGGTAGGAGAACGCTCTATACCTATTTTAAGAGCAAGGAAGATATCTACTTGGCTGTTGTCGAGTCGGAGCTGGATATTCTTTCGGATATGATGAAGCACGTGGTAGAGAAAGATATTCAGCCGGACGAGAAACTGATGGAGATGATTTACACCCATCTGGATGCGGTAAAAGAGGTTGTCTTTCGGAATGGTACTCTTCGTGCCAATTTCTTTCGGGATATTTGGAGAGTGGAGAAAGTGCGCAAACGTTTCGATGCTACAGAGACCCAGCTTTTCAAGGAGGTTCTGCGTGAAGGTATGGAGAAGGGTGTTTTCCAGATAGATGACTTGGATATGACTGCCGAGATTGTGCATTACAGTGTCAAAGGTATTGAAACACCTTATATCCGCGGCCATATAGGGGCCAATCTGGACGATGCGGTACGCGATACTTACGTGACCCGTCTGGTACTTGGTGCATTGGGAAAGAAGTAAGAATACATTTTATAAATAATTTTAAAATAATATGGGATTATTAGATGGAAAAACAGCCATTGTGACAGGTGCTGCACGCGGCATCGGCAAGGCTATCGCTTTGAAGTTCGCTCAAGAAGGAGCAAATATTGCATTCACTGACTTGGTGATTGATGAAAATGCCGAGGCTACGGCAAAAGAATTGGAAGCTTTGGGAGTAAAGGCAAAAGCTTATGCCTCCAATGCAGCAAACTTTGAAGACACTGCCAATGTAGTGGCAGAAATCCATAAGGACTTTGGACGTATTGATATTCTGGTAAACAATGCCGGTATCACACGTGACGGTCTGATGATGCGTATGAGCGAACAGCAATGGGATATGGTTATCAATGTCAACCTGAAATCGGCATTTAACTTTATCCATGCCTGCACACCCATCATGATGCGCCAGAAGGCGGGTAGCATTATCAATATGGCATCTGTGGTAGGTGTTCACGGCAATGCCGGCCAGGCCAACTATTCTGCTTCCAAAGCCGGTATGATTGCTTTGGCCAAGTCTATCGCTCAGGAGCTGGGTTCTCGTGGAATCCGTGCCAATGCCATTGCTCCGGGCTTCATCATGACAGCCATGACCGACGCCTTGTCTGAAGAGGTGAAGGCTGAATGGTGCAAGAAGATTCCTTTGCGTCGTGGCGGCACACCCGAAGACGTGGCAAATATCGCTACTTTCCTGGCTTCTGATATGTCTTCTTATGTATCCGGTCAGGTTATTCAGGTAGATGGTGGGATGAATATGTAATTTAATGATTAATGATTAGTGATTAATGTTTAATGAGAAGTTGGGTGTTAGTCATTAATCATTAATCACTAATCATTAAACATTAACAACCGATGACTGTCGTATACGAAGACAATCATATCATTATAGTCAACAAGACCGCTTCCGAGATAGTTCAGGGAGACAAAACGGGTGATACACCGCTTTCGGAAACTGTAAAGCAGTACCTGAAAGAGAAGTACAGCAAGCCTGGAAATGTCTTTATCGGTGTCGCCCACCGGCTGGACCGCCCCGTGAGCGGTCTTGTTGTTTTTGCCAAGACCAGTAAGGCACTGTCGCGTCTGAACGAGATGTTCAAGAATAGCGAGGTGAAGAAGACTTACTGGGCAGTAGTGAAGAACTTACCCCGCGAGGAAGAGGGGGAATTGGTGAACTATCTGGTGCGAAATGAGAAACAGAACAAGAGTTATGCATACGACAAGGAGGTGCCGGGCAGCAAGAAAGCGATTTTGCATTACCGGCTCATCGGGCGGTCGCAGAACTATTATCTGTTGGAAATAGATTTGAAAACCGGACGCCATCACCAGATACGTTGTCAGTTGGCAAAGATGGGCTGTCCCATCAAGGGAGATTTGAAGTATGGTTCGCCCCGCTCCAATCCCGACGGCAGCATCTGTCTGCATGCGCGGTATATCCGTTTTGTGCATCCGGTGTCCAAAGAACCGATAGAAGTGGAGGCTCCCGTCCCTCCTGGAAATTTATGGAATGGTTTTGAAACGATTTAATCTTACAGTAATGAAGAAAATCACAGTTTTGTCGGGTTTGCTGCTCCTTGCGGGATTGGCTGCCCAAGCTCAGGAAAGAGTTGCTGAGTATAATGTGCGTCCTGCCGTTACGGTGCGCACTCCCCTCCAGGGCGATAGTATCAACTTCAAGGGAGACAAGTTTACTACCGGCAATCTTCTGAAGACGAAGGTCAGTCTCGACTTCGACGGAGGTCGGTACGAACGTATGGTTGCTGATACGGCTGGATATGTAACTGTGGCAAAGGCAGACAAGGACAATCTGTTCTATCTGTTTGCTACCAATCTGCGTGCGGAGCGTTTCATGAAGGGCAAGCTGAATGTATATTCTCCTGCCCGTTTTGAGGTGTTTGTAAACGGTGAATCCAAGCAAGTCAAGGAGACAGCGGAGGACAGCTTGTCGCAGGTCCGTCCTACGGCTGTCAGTCTGCGTATGGACCCCGAAGCGGATTATGAGATTGTCATCAAGTTGCTTTCAAGCGCGGACGACAAGATGCAGCCGATGCTGAAATGCGAATTTGAAAAGGAAAAGGACTTTGCCGATGTAGCCTGCCGGATGGCACCGGACATGAAGAGACGTTTCTCTTTGTTCAACACCAATTTCGGCTCCCGAGCGAGCAGGGTTTCTCTTTCGCCCAACGGCAAGTATCTGCTGACCCGCTATTCGGACAATTACGACGTGAAGCGTTCCAGGACCCGTTGTGAGCTGACCGAGGTAAAGACCGGCCGGGTGATATTGCCCAATGCCAATGAAAAGATGAACTGGATGCCCAACAGCAATAAGCTCTATTATACGGTTATGGGCGAGGAGCAGAATGACCTGGTTGTGTTCGATCCCGCCACGATGCGTGAGGAAGTGCTGCTGAAGAATGTTCCCGAAGGATATTTCAGCTGGTCTCCTACAGAAGACTATCTTATCTATATGCTCACGGACGAGGGCGAAAAGGTGAGTGGCCCGTTGAAACGTCTCTTGCATCCGGACGACCGTATCCCCAATTCTCGTGACCGCTATTATCTCATGAAATACGATGTGGCGACGGGACTTTCCGAGCGCCTGACCTACGGTAGTCACAACGTCTATCTGAATGATATTTCCCCGGATGGCAAGAAACTGTTGTGCAGCACTTCCAAGCCGGACATCACTCGATGCCCTTTCTCCCTCTCTTCTCTTTTCGAGATTGATTTGACCACCTTGCAGGCAGATACGCTGGTCGCCTGGGATGCTTATCTGGGAAGTGCTTCTTACTCTCCGGACGGGAAGCAGCTTCTGGTGACGGGCAGTCCGTCTGCTTTCGGAGGCATTGGCAAGAATTGCGGTGAACATCCCATAGCCAATGACTTTGATACCCAAGCATTCATTATGGATTTGGCTACAAAGAAAGTGCAGGCTATCACGCGCGATTTCAATCCTACGGTGTCTCTCGTGCAGTGGAACCGTGTGGACGGATGTATCTATTTCGATACGACTGATGGGGATTGCAGGCATATCTACCGTTATGTTCCGAAGACGGGCGGCTTTGAAATGCTTCCGCTTGAAGAAGATGTGATTACTTCCTTCACGCTGGCCAATGACAATCCGGTTGTGGCTGCCTATGTGGGCGGAGGAAACACCAGCACGGGCGTAGCTTATACGTACGACACGAAGAAAAAAGTTTCTACCCTGCTTGCCAATCCCATGAAGCCCATCCTCGATAAGATTGAGCTGGGACAGATGGAAGAGTGGAACTTTACAGCTTCGGACGGTACGGAGATAAAGGGAATGGTTTGTCTGCCGCCGTCTTTTGACCCGAACAAGAAGTATCCGCTTATCGTATACTATTATGGAGGAACGACTCCTACAACCCGCGGTATAACTTCCCCGTACTGTGCACAGTTGTTTGCGTCACGTGACTATGTGGTTTATGTTATCCAGCCCAGTGGTGCCATCGGGTACGGCCAGGAGTTCTCTGCACGCCATGTCAATGCATGGGGTGAGCGTACGGCCGATGAGATCATTGAAGGTACGAAGAAATTCTGTGCAGCCCATCCGTTTGTCAACGATAAACGTATCGGATGCCTGGGTGCCTCTTATGGAGGATTCATGACGATGTATCTGCAGACTAAGACGGACATGTTTGCTGCCGCTGCCTCGCATGCTGGCATCAGCAATGTAACGAGCTATTGGGGCGAGGGTTATTGGGGATATTCCTATAACTCTGTTGCGGCAGCCGATAGCTATCCTTGGAATAATCTCGATTTGTTTACGAAGTATGGAGCATTGTTCAATGCGGACAAGATTAATACCCCTCTGTTGTTGCTGCATGGCACGGTAGATACAAACGTGCCTATCGGTGAAAGTATCCAGTTGTATAATGCGCTGAAGATATTGGGCAAGCCGGTGGAATTTATTACCGTGGACGGTGAAAACCATTTTGTACTTGATTATGCAAAACGTGAATTGTGGCACAATTCAATTATGGCTTGGTTTGCCCGCTGGCTGCAGGATAGTCCGGCATGGTGGAATGACCTTTATCCGGAAAGACATTGGTGATTTCTTAGTTGATAACTGTCAACTATCAATTTAAAAAGCCGTTTCCCAGAATAGACAAGGAGGAAACGGCTTTTTTGTTGTAGTGTGCTTACTGTTATTGGGCCACTTTTGCTGTGTCTTGGACGTTCTCGGCTTTCTGCAAAGTATCCGTTACCACAGTGTCGTTAGACAAGGTTGTTGTCTTACTCGGCTGTTCTACCGGAGCCTTAGCTTGAGCCAAGAACGTTCCACCACAAACAAACATAAACAGGGCTGCTACTAATACTAATTTTTTCATAATTCATTTGCTTTTAGGTTGGTATATCTTATTGTTAAGTCTAAGTGCTTGCTTGTTGTAGCGCTTGTTGCTTACGTCTGATATAGGTCAAATGGTGTGCCAGAAAGAGTGTATACTGGATAATACTCTGATAATTAGCGATATATGTTTCTATGCAAAGTGTGGCATAGTGTGGAAAAGTGTGGAATGTGTGGAGGAGAGTGTGGAATAATTCCACACCCTTTAGTCGGATATGTTATAAAGCTTCAACTTGTTGTACAGCGTTTTGCGGTCAATGCCCAACAGTTGTGCAGCGCGGCTCTTGTTGTTTCCCGTCTGCCGCAAGGCTTCGATGATTTGATGCTTCTCTGCCTCCTCATTGCGGAGAGGGATACCGATGATGGCCGGTGCGGGTTCTTTCAGTTCATTCAGTTCGTTGATAGTAATGAATTTGCCTTGTGCCAGCAAGGTTGCACGGCGTACCATATTCTTCATTTGGCGTAGATTGCCGGGCCAGGGATATTCCAATAGGGCGCGGGATGCCTTGTCATCAAAGCCGGTCAGTTGCTTGTCCATTTCGCGGTTGGCCTGGTCCAGAAAGAAATTGGCAAAGAGCAGGATGTCTTCACGGCGGTCTTTGAGTTGCGGCATGCGTAGGGTGAATTCATTGATACGGTGATATAAATCTTCACGGAACGCCCCTTTTTCGATGGCTTGCTCCAAATTTTCGTTGGTGGCGGATACCAGACGTATGTCCACGCTTATCTCTTTGTTTGAACCTACCGGACGTATCTTGCGCTCTTGCAAAGCACGCAGCAACTGTATTTGCACTTCATAGCTCAGATTACCTATCTCATCCAGGAAGATGGTACCGCCGTTGGCTTCGACGAAAGCGCCCGTTTTGTCGGTCAGTGCGCCGGTAAAGGCGCCCTTTATGTGCCCGAAGAACTCCGAAGCGGCCAATTCTTTGGGAATAGAACCGCAATCGATGGCTACAAACGGCTGGTCGGCACGCTTGCTGAGCTGGTGGATGCGGTGAGCTACGTATTCTTTGCCCGTTCCGCTGGCACCATTGATGAGTACAGACATATTGGTAGGTGAAACCAGTTTCACATAATTGTAGAGTTGTTTGGCTGCGTCGCTCTCTCCCTCAAGGAAGTCGGAGGAGGACAATGAGCCTTCTGCACCCTTCAGAGGCTGATTTTTCATCTTGTCGGAATGCATCGTCTGTTTGGGTGAAACGGATGGTCTGTTTGGGGTAAACGCATCATCTGTTCGGGACGAATGCATCATCTGTTTCAAAGCGGAGGATGATGCATTCAAGGCTTCGCCTATTTTTTTCAGTAATTCGTCCGGGTTCACAGGCTTGGCAATGTAATCGCAGGCTCCCAGTTTCATGGTTTGGACGGCCGACTGTATGTCAGCGTATCCTGTCATGATGATAAGCGGTATTTGCAGGCCGTGTTCGCCCAGCCATTTCAATAAGTCAATGCCATCCTTGTCGGGCAGGCGCAGGTCAGACAATATCAAGTCTACGGTTTCCGACTCAATATGTTTTTGAGCACGGGCAATGTTGCTGGCAGAGGTTACTTGGAAACCTTTTTTGCCGAGCCATGTTTTTAGCATCATGCCGTAAGTAATATCATCTTCTACAATTAATATGGATGTCATTGCTTTAGCCTTTTATCTCTTTTATGTAGGCAAAGGTAAGTGCTTTTGTCTGATTTTAGTATATTTGCAAACTTAAATTAAATAAAAAACAAAATGAAAAGAAATCTTATTGTATTATTAACTATACTGGTTTGCAGTCTGACTGCTTGCAAGCCGGGACAAAAGAAAGAGGAAGATATGGAAAAAGAAACGAAGCTGAAGATTGAAACAAGTGCGGGTGACATCACCGTGAAACTGTATAATGAAACCCCGAAACATCGTGATAACTTTATCAAGCTGGTGGAAGACGGCACGTATGAAGGTACGCTGTTCCACCGTGTCATCAAGGACTTTATGATACAAGCAGGTGACCCGGAATCGAAGAAGGCTCCGAAAGGCAAGATGCTGGGGGCAGGCGACGTGGGTTATACCGTTCCTGCCGAATTTGTTTATCCGAAGTATTTTCACAAAAAAGGTGCTTTGTCGGCTGCACGCCAGGGTGATGAGGTGAACCCCGACAAGGCATCATCCGGCTGCCAGTTCTACATTGTGACCGGAAAAGTGTATAATGACTCTATCTTGCTGGGGATGGAACAGCAGATGAATCAGATGCGCCTGAACAATGCTTTCAACGCGTTGGCGCAGAAGCATATGAAGGAAATCTACAAGATGCGTAAGAATAATGACCAGGACGGTCTGATGGATTTGCAAGATTCCTTGATTGCGCAGGCAGAGGCTCAGGTTGCCAAGGAACCGGAGTTCAAGTTTACCCCCGAGCAGGTGAAGGCTTATACTACCGTGGGCGGTACTCCGCATTTGGACGGTGCATATACCGTGTTCGGTGAAGTGCTGGAAGGTATGGATATTGTTGATAAAATACAGAAGGTCAAGACTGACCGTAACGACCGGCCCGAAGAGGATGTGGTTATTAAAAAAGTGACAGTGATAGATTGATGATAGATTCTGTCATTCCATTTTATGAAGATAAACAAAAAGATATTTGACAACGGTCTGCGGTTGGTGCACAATGAGGACACCAGCACGCAGATGGTTGCCTTGAATATTGTTTATGATGTGGGTGCCCGTGACGAACATCCCGAGCATACGGGTTTTGCCCATCTGTTCGAGCATCTGATGTTCGGAGGTTCGGTGCATATTCCTGATTATGACGCTCCTTTGCAATTGGCAGGCGGGGAGAATAATGCATGGACCAATAATGATATTACCAATTACTACCTGACGGTTCCAAAATCGAATGTGGAAATCGGCTTCTGGCTGGAGTCCGACCGCATGCTGGAACTGGCATTCAGTGAGCAAAGTCTTGAAGTGCAGCGTGCGGTGGTGATGGAGGAATTTAAACAACGTTGCTTGAACCAGCCGTATGGTGATGTGGGACATCTGCTTCGTCCTTTGGCTTATCAAACGCATCCTTATCGCTGGCCTACTATCGGGAAAGACCTCTCTCACATTGCCAATGCCACGCTGGATGAGGTAAAGGAATTCTTTTTTCGTTTTTATGCACCTAATAATGCAGTGCTGGCCGTTACCGGAAATATTTCGTGGGAAGAAACGGTTAGGCTGACAGAAAAATGGTTTGCTCCCATTCCCCGTAGGAATGTGCCCGTAAGGCAATTACCGCAAGAAGTTGTACAGACGGCAGAACGCCGGCAGACGGTGGAACGGAATGTTCCTCTGGATGCTTTGTTCATGGCTTATCACATGTGTAGCCGTGAGGATGCCGATTATTATGCCTTCGATATTCTGTCGGATATTCTGAGCAATGGACGTTCCAGTCGCTTGACCCGCAGGCTGGTGCAGGAGCAGAAGCTCTTTTCCAGTCTCGATGCCTATATCTCCGGTACACGGGATGCCGGCCTGCTGCATATCAGTGGAAAACCATCTGCAGGCGTATCTTTGGAACAAGCCGAGGCTGCTGTCCGGAAAGAGTTGGAAGAGTTGAAATCCGGGTTTGTTGGAGAGCAGGAATTGGAGAAAGTAAAGAACAAGTTTGAGTCTACACAGATATTCGGCAACATCAATTATCTGAATGTTGCCACGAATCTTGCCTGGTTTGAACTGACCGGGCAGGCGGAAGACATAGACCGTGAAGTGGACAATTACCGCTCTGTGACGGCAGAACAGCTTCATAGGGTCGCCCAACAGACCTTCCGCGATGAAAACGGGATTGTGCTTTATTACCAAAAAGAAAACCTTTAGTATGAAAAAATTATTTGATACGTATAAGCAGCACTATAAAGCATTGCTTCTCCTGGGGCTACCCATTGTGGTGGGGCAGTTGGGAGTCATTGTGCTTGGTTTTGCCGATACGCTGATGATTGGGCATCACAGCACGGAGGAACTGGGTGCCGCTTCTTTCGTAAACAATCTGTTTACTCTTTGCATTATTTTCAGTACGGGCTTCAGCTACGGGCTGACACCGGTTGTAGGGGGCTTCTACGGTAACCGCCGCTTTGCCGAGGCAGGGCAGGCGTTGCGGTGTAGCCTGGTTGCCAATGTGCTGGTGGCTTTGTTGCTGACTCTTGTCATGGCTGTTCTCTATTTCAATGTGGAGCGGCTGGGACAGCCCGGAGAATTGTTGCCTCTAATCAAGCCTTACTATCTGGTGTTGCTTGCTTCACTGGTCTTTGTCATGCTGTTCAACGGTTTCAAACAGTTTACGGACGGCATCACCGATACCAAGACGGCCATGTGGATTCTGCTCGGAGGGAATGCGCTTAACATCGTAGGAAACTATATACTTATCAATGGAAAGCTGGGCTTTCCGGAGATGGGACTGCTTGGTGCGGGTATCAGCACTTTGTTCTCCCGCATTGTGATGGTGGTGGTCTTTGCGGCGATTGTGCTTCGCGGCCGCCGGTTTATCCGTTACAGGCTCGGCTTCATGCGGCTGGGGTGGTCGATGCCGATGTTCAGGAAGCTCAATGCACTGGGCTGGCCCGTGGGTATGCAGATGGGTATGGAGACCGCTTCCTTCAGTCTGAGCGTCGTCATGGTGGGTTGGCTGGGGACACTTGCCCTAGCATCGCATCAGATAATGCTTACTATCTCTCAGTTCACCTTCATGATGTATTATGGCATGGGCGCTGCGGTTGCCGTGCGTGTCAGCAACTTCAAGGGGCAGGGAGACGGGCAGAATGTGCGCCGCTCGGCGTATGCCGGCCTTCACATCATCCTGTGTATGGAGGTGGTGTTGCTGGGTATCGTCTTTGCGCTTCGCGGTCAGGTAGGGGGATGGTTTACGGACAATGCGGAAGTGTCCGGCATGGTTGCCGCTCTCTTCTTCCCGTTCTTGATTTACCAGTTCGGCGATGGGTTGCAGATTAACTTTGCCAATGCCCTGCGCGGCATCTCGGATGTGAAACCGATGATGATTATTGCATTTATATCCTATTTTATTATATCTTTGCCCGTAGGGTACCTTTGCGGTTTCGTTTTCGGTTGGGGGCTGACGGGAGTCTGGATGGCTTTCCCGTTCGGACTGACCAGTGCGGGAGTGATGCTGTGGTTGAGGTTCCGTAAACAGACCAGGGAAAGGATTTGATAGTATGAATAATGTCTCCAAAGTAAAGATTGCCGTAGGCTACACTTTGTTGCTGGCGGTATTGTTTTTTTCCTTGTTTTTCGTACACCGGGAAATGGAGAACCTTATTCTTACTGATGACCGCGATGTACAATGGACAGACAGCGTGCTTGCTTTGATACGCGAGAAGGATACCAATACGATAAAAATGCTGCGCACGCTGAGTGAGGCGAATGACAGCATGGTATCCACCAGTGACATTGAGCAGATAATTGCCCAGCAGGACTCGGTAGTGACCCAGCAGCGTGTGCAGCACCGTATCATTACACATCGGGATACCGTCGTGACACGCCCTCGGAAGAAGGGGTTTTTCCGTCGTTTGGGTGAAGTGTTTGTCCCCCCAAAGAAAGATACGGCTATCCAGGTAAAGACCTCCCTTGAATTTGCAACGGATACGGTGATTGAACCCTATAATCCGGCCGATTCTTTGCATGAGAAACTGCGTGCCGTGGCCCAGCAGAAAAAAGCTGTAAACACTGTTATACAGCGACGTAAACGCTATCTGCAACGCTTGGACCATATGCTGACCGCTCGTATTGACAGCTTGCTGAAAGATTACGAGACGGAAACTCTGCTGCGTGCACGGACGGAAGCCGAGTATCAACAAGCGGTCCGACGCCGTTCGGCCAAGATTATCAGTGGCATTGCCGTAGGTGCGGTGTTGCTTTCCGCTTTTTTTCTTATTATCATCGGCCGCGACATAACCCGAAGCAACCGTTACCGTCGTGAGTTGGAAGAGGCCCGTCGTCGTGCCGAGGATTTACTCGCTGTCCGTGAAAAACTGATGCTTGCCATTACCCATGATTTCAAAGCCCCGCTCGGTTCTATTATGGGCTATGCCGACTTGCTTTCCCGTCTGACGGTGGATGAGCGTCAGCGGTTCTATCTGGACAATATGAAAACCTCATCGGAACATCTGCTGAAGCTGGTCGTTGATTTGCTCGACTTCCATCGTCTTGATTTGAACAAGGCCGAAATCAACCGGGTCACCTTTCATCCTTCCCGCCTGCTTGAAGAGATACACGTCAGTTTTGAACCACTTACGGCTGCCAAAGGACTGGCGCTTCATTGCGACATTGCCCCGGAGCTGGGCGGTACCTATATTTGCGACCCCTTGCGTCTGCGCCAGATTATCAACAATTTGCTGTCCAATGCCGTGAAGTTTACGGACCAAGGCAGTGTTACCATGACTGCCCGTTACGAGGACCGTCGACTGGTAGTTGCCATTGCTGATACCGGTAAAGGTATGGAACCTGCCGACCGGGAACGTATCTTCCAGGAGTTTACCCGCTTACCGGGTGCTCAGGGTAAAGAGGGGTTTGGACTTGGACTTTCCATTGTCCGTATGCTGGTACAGTTGCTTGAAGGCACGATTGATGTAGACAGTGTGCCAGGCAAGGGAAGCACTTTCACCATATATATTCCTATCTATCCCGTAAGGAGTGAAGGACGGAGAATGAAGGATGAAGAATCGGGATGTGCTGCCACGCCGAATGGCAATTCTTCATTCCCCGTTCCTCATTCTTCACTGAAGAATGTCCTCCTTATCGATGATGACCGTATTCAGCTTACCCTTACTGCCGCCATGCTTCAGCAGAGTGGTATAAATTCTGTCTCTTGTTTACAACTGGATGAACTGCTGGATGCCTTGCGCACTGCAACCTTTGATGTTCTGCTTACTGATGTGCAGATGCCTGCTATTAATGGTTTTGATTTACTGAAACTGCTTCGTGCTTCGAACATACCGCAGGCACAGTCTGTTCCGGTGATTGCTGTCACTGCCCGCAGTGACATGCAGCGTGAGGAATTTACGGTGCATGGATTTGCCGGATGCCTGCATAAGCCGTTTACCGTCAGTGAATTGCTACATGAATTGAATATGGAGGACAAAGGGATGGAGGTTATGGAAGTTTCGGAAACTTCGGCTTGCCCGGGGTATAAATTCTCTTCGCTCACTGCTTTTTCGGTCGATGACCCCGAGGCGGCAAAGTCCATTCTGGAAAGTTTTGTGGCTGAAACCCGCCTCAATGCGGAGCGTTTGCAGAAGGCTGTGGAGAATGAGGATGTGGACGAGATGGCTGCTGTCTCCCACAAAATGATTCCCCTCTTTACTTTAATTGGAGCAGCGGAACTGGTTGCATTGCTGAAACTGTTGGAAACTTCTCATGGAGTGCCTTTTACCGGAGAGTTGAAAGAACACGCCCTTGCCGCCCTCGTTTTGATAGAGGATGTCATTACTCAGGCAACAGCTTTTCCGTAATGGGGGAACAGAGAAGAATACGTGATTTTTCTCTGTCGGGAACCAAATGTCGAAAGAAATTGTTTACTTTGTAGGACTTTTAAATACGATGAAAGATTGACGTTCCGATGAGAAGAAAATGGTTGAGAACAGCACTGTGGGTGTTGCTTACTCCTATTATACTGTTTATAATATTGATGATATTGCTTTATGTGCCTCCCGTACAGAATTTGATACGGAAGCAGGCTACGGCAATTGCATCAGGTGCTACGGGTATGGACATATCCGTGGAGCGGATTGACCTTCGCTTTCCTTTGAATTTGTTGGTCCGCGGTGTATTGGTGGTACAGCCTGCCGACAGTGCTGTTGATGTGCAGCATCCCGATACCTTGCTGAATCTTGGAAGTTTGAACGTACGGGTACAGGCATGGCCTTTACTCAAAGGGAAAGTGGAGGTGGATGACATTACCTTGAAACAAGTTGCTGTCAACTCCTCCAATTTAATGGAAGGTATGTGCATCAAAGGAGTACTGGGGCATTTCTTTTTCGAAAGCCATGGCATAGACCTTACAAAAGAAGATGCCATCCTCAATAATATAGAATTGAGCGATACCCATGTGCAGGTGATGCTTGCAGATACCACTGAGACTCCCAAGGACACTACTGACACTGCGTTAAACTGGAAAGTCACACTCCATACTCTGAAGTTGAAGAACGTCTCGGTCGATTTACAGATGCCATTGGACTCCATGGGGCTGAAAGCCCATATAGGAGATGCTGAGATTGCGGACGCTGCTGCCGACCTGAAACACCAGTTCTATGGCTGGAGAAAATTCCTGCTGACTGGAACTTCTGTCAATTATGATACCGGTGGCCCGGGGAGTGCGATAGGCTTCGACCCCTCGCACATTGCTCTTCGCGACATTCGCCTGGGCATTGATTCTGTGATGTACTACGGCAGAGATATGAATGCCGTTATCCGGGAATTTTCCATGTATGAGCGTTCCGGTTTGAGTGTAACTTCCCTGACCGGGCGGTTGTTTGCCGATTCTACCGTTATCCGTATCCCTTCTTTGAAGTTGCTGACACCTCATAGTGAGATGAACCTTACGGCACAGACTTACTGGGAACTGATAAATATACCTACCACCGGCCGTCTGACAGCCTGTTTCAATGCCCGTATCGGCAAACAGGATGTACTGCTTTTTGCCGGTGGCTTGCCGGAAGCTTTCAAGGAAGCCTATCCGTTCCGTCCGTTGGTGATTCATGCCGGTACGGAAGGAAACCTGAAGCAGATGCAGATTTCCCGTTTTACGGCTGAGCTGCCCGGAGCCTTTTCGTTGAGTGGGGGAGGAGAATTCTGGAGCTTGACCGACAGTGTGAAACGTAATGGAAGCATGGACTTCGAAATGCATACGCAGAACTTGAACTTCCTGACCGGACTAGCTGACATTGCTCCCGATGGCTCCATCATTGTGCCGGACAGTATGCACCTTGCGGCACGTCTCGGTATGGAGGGGGCGCAGTGCACTGCCGCCCTGAAACTGAAGGAGAAGGAAGGCGCCTTGAATTTGGACGCCGCCTATAATCTTGCTACGGAAGCCTACCATGCCGACCTTGCCATCAACAACTTGCAGGTGCATCACTTCCTGCCCAAGGACTCTATCTATACTCTTACGGCAAAGATGTCCGCTAAGGGGCAAGGGGTGGATGTGGCATCACGAAAAACTGTGGCCGCTTTGAATGCCTCCTTGGAAAAACTACAGTATGGCCATTGGGACATTTCCGGTGTAGATGTGCATGCCGGACTCAAGTCATCCGTTGCTACCGTCCGTCTTGCCAGCGATAATGTCCTTCTCAAGATGCAGGGAAATGCGGATATGCGTCTTGACCGCAGCTATCTGGATGGCGCTTTGGATTTAAATGTGGAAGAGGTGAATCTGCATAAGCTGGGTTTGGTGCCCCGACCATTGAAACACCCGTTTGCCTTTACAATGGGAGCGGAGGCACGTCATGATTCTCTCAAGTTGAGGCTTGATGCCGGTGACTTGAATCTGCGTTTCCGCGCTCACAGCACGTTGAAGAAGTTGATGGAACAGTCGGATAAATTTGTCTCTATCCTGACAAAGCAGATTGATGAACGGCGTTTGGACCATGCCGCTTTGCGCCAAGTCCTTCCTTCAGCGGGCATGCATCTGGAAGCCGGTAACCAGAATCCCGTCAGCTATTTCCTGGCTGCAAAGGGTATTTCCTATAATGATTTCAAACTGAGCTTCGGATTTACTCCGCAAGTCGGCATCAATGGACGTACAGCTGTTCACGGATTGCGCATGGACTCCTTGCAGCTCGATACGATATTTTTTACAGTAAAGCAGGATACTGCCCGCATGAAGTTGCAAGGTGGTGTCATAAACGGTCCCAAGAACCCGCAGTTTGTGTTCCGTAGCACACTGACGGGTGAAGTCCGTAATGAAGATGCGGAACTGACTGTGGATTATGTGAATGGAAAAGGGCAGACCGGTGTTCTATTCGGTATTAATGCCCGTCCGTTGACCGAAGGACACGGTCGCGGTAATGGTGTGCTGCTGAACCTTATTCCTGCCGAGCCGATTATCGCTTTCCGTAAATTCCACTTTGCGGACAATAGTAACTGGATTTATCTGCATAAGAATATGCGCGTCTATGCCAATATTGATATGGACAGCGACGATGGTCTGTGTTTCCGTATGCAATCCGACAAGAATGATACCCTTTCCTTGCAGAATATAAACGTAGAACTGAGCCGATTGCGCTTGGATGAACTTACGGAGGTACTTCCTTATATGCCCCGGCTTACGGGATTGTTCTCCGCCGAAGCAAATTATATACAGACTGCCACTTCCCTGCAGGTGTCCGCCGAAGCCAATGTAGAGAAACTGACCTACGAACGCCAACCGGTTGGAGACATCGGCCTGGGGGCTACCTGGTTGCCGGGCGACAAGAATACGCACTATCTGAATACCTATTTTACATATGATAATGAAGAAGTGATGACCGCCGACGGTATCTTGACGCAGAAGAACGGAAAGGATACCCTGGAAGTGTCCACCCGTTTCGAGCATTTTCCATTGAAGATGGCCAATGCATTCATCCCTGACCAAACGGTGGCCTTTACCGGAGATATTGATGGAGGGCTTTATATTTATGGTTCGCTGGACAAGCCTCAAATGCATGGTGATATTGTTTTGGACAGTGTGTCTGTCTATGCACGCCAGGCGGGAGCACGTTACTGGTTCGACAACCGTCCGGTACAGATAAAGGACAATCAGTTGATATTTGATAAGTTTGCCATTTATACCACCAGCAAGAATCCGTTTACGATTGACGGTAAGGTTGATTTCCGGAATATGGAGCGTCCTACTGCCAACCTCAATCTGCTGGCAGAGAACTATACGTTGCTGGATGCACCGCGTACCCGCGAAAGTCTGGTGTATGGAAAGGTGTTCGTCGACTTGCATGCCACGGTGAAGGGGCCGCTTGACGGGCTCACGATGCGTGGAAACATGAATTTGCTGGGCAATACCAACGTAACCTACGTGTTGACCGATTCCCCTTTAACGGTGGAAGACCGTCTCAGTGGGCTGGTTACCTTTACCTCGTTCACCGATACGACGTCGGTAAAAGCAGATGAGGTTCCTGCCATGTCTTTGGGAGGATTGGAAATGTATATGTCCGTCCATATTGACGATGCTGTCCGTCTTCGTGCCGATCTGAGTCCCGACCGTAGCAAATACATCGAACTGGAAGGTGGCGGTGATTTGAATATGCAGTATACTCCCCAAGGGGATATGAGCCTTACCGGACGCTATACCCTTTCGGGTGGCGTCATGAAATATTCGCTGCCTATCATCCCGTTGAAGGAGTTCCAGTTCAATCCCGGCAGTTATGTGGATTGGCGGGGGAATATTATGAATCCTACGCTGAGCCTGAAGGCTACGGAACGTATGCGTGCTTCTGTGGCCGATGGTGACGGGGACGGTTCGCGCATGGTGAACTTCGATGTTTCCATTTCCATCAAGAACAGGCTTGACGCTCCCGATTTGATATTCGATATTTCGGCGCCCGAAGATGCCGCAGTAGAGAATGAGCTGCAGGCAATGGGTGCAGAAGAGCGTAGCAAGCAGGCCATTGCCATGCTTGCCACGGGTATTTACCTGAACAGTGGTGCCAAAGGAGGAGGTTTGTCAATGGGAGCCGCCTTGAACTCAGTGCTTCAGAGCCAGATAAACTCCTTGGCGGGAGGTATAAAAGGGGCCAATATCAGTGTAGGTGTGGAAGACCGTACCTCTGCTGAAACGGGTGACACGCAGAAAGACTTCAGTTTTCGTTATTCCCAGCGTTTCTTCAACGACCGCGTACAGATAGTCATCGGTGGAAAAGTGTCCACCGGGGCCAATGCCACGAACGATGCGGAATCATTCATTGACAATATATCGCTGGAATACCGTCTTGATGCGTCGGGTACTCGATATGTCCGTGTATTCCATAATAAAAACTACGAAAGCATACTCGACGGTGAGATAACCGAAACGGGTGTCGGCCTTGTGCTGCGCCGGAAGATGGACCGATTGAGTGAACTCTTCATCTTCAGGAAGAAAAAGATAAAACCGGAGGCTGAAAATAGCGATATGAAAAAGTAGGAATGTGATATGAAACGACTGATATTATATATTGCAGGATTGATATTTCTGGCAGGTTGCTCCACCACGAAGCACTTGCCCCAGGGGGAGATACTCTATACCGGCCAAAAGCCGATGATTGTATTGAACCGCAGTGAAACGTCTGTTGGTGAGATTGCTATGGAAGAGGTGGAAGCCGCCCTTGCTACGGCACCGAACAATTCGTTGCTGGGAAGCTCTACTATCCGCTATCCCTTTCCTTTCGGACTGTGGATTTACAATGGTTTCCAGAAGTATGAGAAGGGATTCGGAAAGTGGATATTCAATAAATTTGCCGCCACTCCGGTGCTTATGTCTACGGTGAATCCCGATATACGCCAGAAGGCGGCGGTTAACTTGCTGCGCGATTATGGCTATTTCAACGGAAGCGTCAGCTACAAGACATTTATCGACCCGAAGGACTCGCTGAAGGCAAAGTTGCAATATACGGTGAACATGCGTAACCCCTACTTTATAGATACGGTATATTATCGTGGTTTCAGCGAGCGTACCACTCGCATTATGGAGCTGGGACGCCGACGTTCCCTTATCAGTTCGGGAGAACAATTCAATGTGGCTGATCTGGATGGGGAGCGTACCCGTATCAGTACCCTGCTGCGTAATGTGGGCTGTTATTATTTCCGTCCCGACTACCTGACCTATCAGGCCGATACCATGATGGTTCCCAATGGGCATGTCCAGATGCGCTTGATTCCCGTTCCCGGTATGCCAAAGGTAGCCGAGAAGCAGTTCCGTGTGGGGCGTAAATCCGTCTATCTTCTTGGAAAGCAGGGGCAGGAACCCAATGACAGCATGGATTACAAAGGCTTGACCATACATTACTACAACAAACCTCCGGTACGTCCCAACATGCTTTACCGTTGGTTGAACTATCAAGGTTATCGGCGGAAACGTCAGATACAGGACAGCGCAGGTATTGCCCGCCAGCGTTCTATGCAGAGTTTGTATAGTTTGTACCGTCAGACCCGTATTCAGGAGCGTCTGGCAAGCGTCGGTATTTTCCGTTATGCGGAGATGCAGTATATACCGCGTGATACGGCGTTTGTGTCTGATACATTGGATGTGAGGGTCATTGCCGCGCTCGATAAACCCTACGATGCGGAGTTGGATTTTAATGTCACCATGAAGAGCAATAACCAGACGGGACCGGGTGCCGCTTTTACGGTGACGAAGAACAATGTCTTCGGTGGCGGTGAAAGCTGGAATGTGAAGTTGAACGGTTCGTACGAATGGCAGACGGGCAAGGCAAGTTCTTCCTTGATGAACAGTTATGAACTGGGTATCTCCACTTCGCTTATCTTTCCGCGCGTGGTGTTTCCTAGGATGGGCGACCGTGAGTATGACTTCCCGGCTACAACGACTTTCCGTTTATATGCCGACCAGATGAACCGTGCCAAGTATTATAAGCTGTTGGCTTTTGGCGGTAATGTCACTTATGACTTCCAGCCCAAATCGACTTCCAGGCACAGTATAACTCCTTTCCGGTTGACATTCAATGTACTGCGCAATCCTACTGCCGCTTTCGATACGTTGCGTGCCGAGAATCCGGCACTCTACGTTAGTTTGCGCGACCAGTTCATTCCTGCCATGGAGTACACCTATACTTATGACAACGCTTCCGTGCGCGGCAAGCGTAACCCCATCTGGTGGCAGACCACCGTTGCGTCGGCCGGTAACCTGACTTCTGCCGTCTACCGTATTTTCGGCAAGCCGTTCAGTGAGGAAGGAAAGAAGCTTTTCGGGGTACCTTTTGCACAGTTCCTGAAGCTGAACTCGGAATTCAGGTACCATTACCGGATAGACAAGAATCAGATGATAGCCTCGCGTATTGCCGGAGGGGTGATATGGTCGTATGGCAACGCTACGACTGCACCTTATACGGAACAGTTCTATATCGGCGGTGCCAACAGTGTGCGCGCCTTTTCTGCACGCAGTATAGGTCCGGGCGGCTATCCTCCCGAGACGGATAGGAAATATACCTATATCAACCACGTGGGTGATATTCGCATAGAAGCCAATATCGAGTATCGCTTCCGTATGATTGCCGACTTGCATGGAGCGGTGTTTCTGGATGCCGGCAATGTATGGCTGATGCGTAAGGACGAAAATCGCCCGAACGGTGAGTTCACCTTGAAGAATTTCCCGAAACAGATTGCTTTGGGTACGGGATTCGGCTTACGCTATGACCTGGACTTCCTTGTTTTCCGTCTGGATTTGGGTATCGGGCTTCACGACCCGTATGATACCGGAAAGTCGGGATATTACAATATTCCTAAGTTCAAGGATAGTATGGCACTGCATTTTGCCATCGGTTATCCGTTCTAAATGTACGTTTTTGAACGGATAGTGGTAAAGAATGAACTAAAACTCCCTTTTGTCAGACATAAATTTTTGTACATTTGCAACCGTTATCAACTATGATACACTAACCTTTTTAAATAATAACTAATATGAAACCAACTTTATTCTTATTGGCAGCCGGTATGGGCAGCCGTTATGGTGGCTTGAAACAATTGGACGGATTGGGACCGAATGGCGAAACTATCATGGATTATTCTATTTACGATGCCATCAATGCCGGTTTTGGCAAGCTCGTTTTCGTAATCCGTAAAGATTTTGAACAGGACTTCCGCGACAAGATTATTTCCAAATACGAAGGCCATATTCCCTGCGAACTGGTATTCCAGTCCATAGATGACCTTCCTGAAGGCTTCACCTGCCCCGAAGGCCGTACCAAACCTTGGGGAACCAACCATGCTGTAATGATGGGTGCCGATGTAATAAAGGAACCGTTTGCTGTTATCAATTGCGACGATTTCTACGGTCGTGACTCCTTCCAGGTAATGGGCAAATTCCTTGCAGCCCTTCCCGAAGGCTCCAAAAACGTATATTCCATGGTAGGCTTCCGCATCGGCAATACGTTGAGCGAGAGCGGTACCGTATCCCGTGGATTGTGTGGAACGGATGCGAACAACCTGCTGACTTCCGTAGTGGAACGCACCAAGATTCAGCGTATGGATGGCGAGGTGAAGTACATCGACGATAACGGTGAATGGACTGCCACTCCCGAGACGACTCCGGTCAGCATGAACTTCTGGGGTTTCACTCCCGATTATTTTGCTTACAGTGCAGAGTTTTTCAAGAGTTTCTTGAGCGACCCGAAGAATATGGAGAACCTGAAAAGCGAATTCTTCATCCCGCTGATGGTAGATAAGTTGATTAACGATGGCACTGCTACCTGCGAAGTGCTTGATACAACCAGCAAGTGGTTCGGTGTGACTTATCCCGAAGACCGTCAGAGTGTAGTCGACAAGATTCAGGCTTTGGTGGATGCGGGCGAGTATCCTGCAAAGCTGTTCTGAGTTTGTTAACCAAAGGCGGATACCCGTTGGAGCTCATTCTCTGATTATAATCGGACAATAGATTCGCATGCCTCCGCTACTGCCGGATGGTGGGTGACGAAGATACATGTTTTGCCTGCGCAGTCTCTGCGCAGGTTTTTTATTAACAGCCGTTCCGTGTCGGGGTCGAGGGCAGAAGTGGCTTCATCTAAAAGAAGAATGTTTCCGGGGCGTAGCAGAGCGCGGGCAATGGCGATGCGTTGGGCTTGTCCTTCACTGAGTCCGCCACCTCGTTCGCTGAGTGGGGAGTCTACGCCGTCGGGAAGGTGGAAGACGAAGTCGGCGGTGGCGGTTTGCAGGGCTTGATATATGGCTTCTTCAGAAGCTTGTGGGTTTCCCATCAGCAGGTTGTCACGGATAGTTCCGCTGAAAAGGGTATTGCCTTGCGGGACATATACGAAGTTCTTGCGGGTTTGCGGAGAGACGGTATGACTGGTTTCAAGTGGATGTTTGGCGGGTATCAAGAGTATCTGTCCCTCTTGTGGCGTTGCCAGTGCCAACAATAGCCGGATGAGCGTTGTCTTTCCTTTTCCTGTTTCTCCGACTACAGCTATGCAGCTACCGGCGGGGAAACGGCAGGAGAAGCGGCTGAATACCGGACGGTCATCGGGAGTGTAGCCAAAAGTCACGTCTTTCAGTTCCAGTTCCGGGGTAGAGGCGAGGAATATGCTGTCACCGTCCGCTTCTGCCGGCAGTCTTTCCAATTCCAATAGCCGGTCTATGGCGGTAAGGGCATTGACTACGGAAGGTATCAGGCGTGAGAGGTCGAGCACGGGACGCTGGACTTTTCCTACCAATTGCAAAAAGGCGGTCATCGTTCCGAAGGTGATACAGCCTGCGCTGAGGTGAACGGCTCCCCAAAGAAAAGCCGTGAGGTATCCGCCGGAAAAGGCAAGGGCCACTAACATGTGGGCGGAAAGCGAGAAACGGGTACGTCCCATGACTTGGCTGTGGAGCATGTCTTGCAAGTCATCGAGTTTGTCCAGATGCCGTTCGCCTTGTTCCAATGTTTTAATCACTATGCGATGTTGCAGGCTCTCTTGTATGACGGACTGGATGCGACCGTCACTGTTCCGAATATCATGTGTATAGCGTTTCATTCGTCGCATATAGAAACGGCTGCCTAATAGAAAGACGGGCAGGATGGCAACAATCAGCCATGGCAGTGAAGGGTCTAAAAAGTAGAAGAATAGAAAGGCTGCCAGCAGTTGTATACTCGTGACGATGAATGCCGGGACAGAAGAGGTGAGCAATGTGACGATGGCGGCGGTGTCTTGTTCTACCCGGTTCACTACGTCTCCGGTATGGAAACGCTCCAATTCGTTCCAGCGGCTTTGCAGTAAGCGCGAGAAGAGGCGGTGGCGAAGGGCGTTGCCCGTCTCTATCTGCATACGGGTACTTATCCAAGTGTCAGCAGCTCCGCACAGTAATTGGGCAGTCAGCAGGACAACGGTGAGAACGGCGACATGCGTCAGGTTGTCGTCTGTTATTCCGGTAGCGGTGTCTATCACCCGTTTGGTTGCATAGATAAAGGCTAGGGCAAAGGCCACGCCCAGAATGCCGGTGAGGCAACTTAGCAGGATACGTCCGCGTTGTTCGGCAGATACCTCTCGAATATACCTAAGTTTTTCACGTCTGTCCTTTTTCACTTTTTTGTCCTTCTGTTGCTTTTTCATTCCTTTTATTTTCCGGGTTCTTTTATTTCTTTGTCCTTGCTTTCTTGTCTTTTACTCCTTTTAATCGGTTTATTTGTATAGCTATCGTTCCCCCTATCAGAGTCACGGGATACCAGAGTGCTTCGTACGGTGCAAATTGACGCAGTTCGTTGCAGCGTCGGGTGGCGCGGCAGAAGGTGTACCACTTTCCTGCCCAATATCCTTTGGGGCGTGGCTTGATGCGGTTATCATGTTGCCCGAAGTTACCGGTAGACAGGATGTCTTCCAATAATTGTTCTCCTATCTGCTTGGTGCCTTCCAAGGGGAAAGGAAGCCGGTTGGCGGGCAATCCCAGTCGGGTGACGGCAATGTAGCCGAATGCTTGTGCGGCATGCAATAGTCCGAGGTCCTGCAACTGGCGAAGCAGGGTGGTGGCATCTATTTCTTTGTGGCGATTGGCAAGCAGACAAGTCCAGTCGCATAGCTGGCGCAGGCCGATTCCGCTGTTCAGGAAATGTACAAAGGCATGTAGGAAGATATAAAGTGCATTGAAGGTGGCCGGAGGTATGGCGATACTGACGGCCTTCGAGTCCTCTTTCCCGGTTTCGGAGAATAGGGCATAGTCTGTTTCCTGCGGATACCATTTTCTGATAATCTGCTGAAAGTGCCGGTTGGCAAGCGGACTGTTCAGCCGGAGGATGATGCGGTGGTTCTCGATGTGTACTCCTTTCAAACTGTAGCTGGCATGCTTGTCGGACGCTTCTCCCTCGACTATGGCGCCTTGTTGCAGCAGGAGGCGGTTGGCTATGGGTTGTCCTTGTTTTCCTAAATAGATGTCGATGTCTCCGCATTGCCGGTGCAAGGGAGTGCGGTAGTTGGTGCCGATGCCTTGCCCTTTCAGCAGTACGGGATGCAGCCCGGCTTCCCGGTAAAGGGTATTGAGTTCGGGCAGAAGCTGGTTGAGGCGTTTGTTGGCTTGTTCTATCTGTGCAGTCCGGGCAGCCCATTTCAGATAGAGGGCGCGTGGAGGGCGCAGTTCGGCCGGTAGACTGCTTATGCCGTCAAAAGTCAGTGCAAGCAGGGCTTGTGAGTTTGCCATGCGGTACACGGTTTCCCAGTCGTCCGGCGAGACCGACCGGAAGAGTTGTCGGTCTGCCGGAGTGCCCCACAGGCCGGAGCGTACCAATGAAAAGAAAGCGTGTTGCATATCCGTCCTTATTCTATGATTCCTTCGCGGTCAAGGGAGTCGATAAACTTCTGCGCATCGCGACGGGCCGATTCGTTATCTACATCATAGCGGCTGGTCAGGGCTTCTGTCACGCTGTCTGTATCGAACTCTTTGTTTTCTATCTCTTGCCAAAGCATGGCGGAAGTTTGGTTCAGGCTGATGACTTTGCTGAAGTCCACGTTCGACGAGCCGTCTTGCATGATGATGTAGTCATCGCCTATCCGGTGCAGGATAAATCCTTGTTTGATTTTCATGGTTATTTTGTTTTATATTCTTCTGAACAGGGCGAGCAGCCAGCGGCGAGCAGGGTTTAGCTTCATCCACCAGTAGGAGTAGAGCTTCCAGACTTTGCCGTCGGCGGTGTACCGTTTGTCTTTTCGCATGGCTTCGGTCATGACGCCCATTACCCGTCCGATGTCGGTTTCTTCGGTCTGGGCGAGGTTGCCGTCGCCTTGCAGGATGAGTATATTTCCGTTCCGACGGATGATGCGGTGAAAGACGATGCGTTCCGTCAGGTCGCGTGCCAGTACGGCGACGCCCGGTTGCAGCTGTTCTGTGGTGAAATCGCCCAGTGTCACCCGGTCACGGCGGTCCACTAAGAAAGGATTCATGCTGTTGCCCCGCACGGTGATGGTTACTGTATGCCCCTCTTTGATGAGACGCGCCACTTCGGGAAGCAATATCTCGTTGGGAATGCTTTTCTTCATCGGCTGTTCAGTTCATCATTCATAACTTATCCTTCTACCGTCTTTCTGCAAAGCTCCGTCGCTTCACGGTCGGGCAGGCATTTCAGATGATAGACGGGTGCCAGCGTGGCAAGTTCCGTCACAGTGGTGACAATGGCGTTATAGATTTCCTTGTTCTGCTTCAGGCAAGAGCAGGAGGGGAGGAGGGTGGCGAAAGCATGTGCTGCTCTCTCTTGCTCTATTTCATTCTGCGGTGCTTGTTCCAAGCGGACGAAGGCGCCTACGGTCATGGATTCTTTCCGATAGCATGGTGTCTTTCCGCTCCACGGAGAACCGAAAACAGTGGCTTGCTTGCCGAGGCTGTCCACATGTACTATCGGATTGTCATCGTTCAGTAGATGGCAGTCCGAGAACTGTTGCAGCCAGAGCCCGGTGTGCGTACTTTTGCCCGTGCCGCTTTTCCCTAAGAAGAGGTAGCCTTTGCCTGTTTCAGTAGCGACAACCGAGGCATGCATCAGCAGTGTATGGTGGCGGGCGGCATTGAAGGCATAGAGCATCATCAAGAAGTTGTTCAGTACGAAGTTCGTTTCGTTTTCCGGAGCCGGTGTTTCTGTCCTGCAGGCCGGTAGGTGGATGAAGCATTGCCTGAAGTTATCGTTGCACTCCATCCAATAGTTTTTCCCGCTTTTCCGTGGGGTGATGGATACAAGGTGTGAGCTGTGGGGCAAAGGGCGAATGATGCAATCGGCATCTTCCCAGTTGAAACATATATCATCGGGAGTTTTCGCTATGGTTCGTTTTGTCGCTGTTTCGTCATCGTCTATCTCTGTTTCAAAGATTACTTTTTGCGTCGTGTCTATTGTCGTGATGAACGGAATCAGTGAAGGCAACGCCTTGAATATATTGAAGTCGGAAGGTTTCACCATGCGGAAGGTGTGCGGTCCTACTTGATAATCCAATATCTGTATTCTCATATGTTTTGATTGTTAGTTGTTATTCATGATACTTTGGGCTACTCAGAAAAATAATGAATGTTTGTGTGAATGAGGAAGATTTGAGAGATTTTTCAACTGTCTTGTTGTCATTTTTTAGACGCGGAGGACGCAGATTTATAAAAGAAAATCCGCTGTCCGCCGCATCTAAAAGATAGTAATAAGGCGATTCCGATACCTCTTCGTTTGGTCTGCGAGGATATATTGCTTCCTTTCTTAGAATTTGGCTTATCGGTTCTCCTGACTTGTTGGGCCAACAATATATTCTTTCCTCCCATCGTTGACTTTGTGGGCTGCTGTATATACACTGCCGTCACGGGTAACCTCGTAACCTGTTACCAAATAGGATTCATTGTCGTCCATATTCGGATTTGCCGGGTTGAAATTGATGAACGTTCCACCGGACACCTGGATGCTGGCAGTGTTCTTGTCTGTATTCTTTAAGTTCAGTACCCAGTATCTGCCATCCGTGTCGTTGTTGGGTGTACCATATTTGCCGGATTCAAATGTTCCTCCATAGATATTGATTTTCCCATTCTCTCTTGCATAAATCAGGTCTATCTGGGTGTTCAGTTTCTGGGTGTTATAGTAAGAACCGCCATGAATATTTACTGTCCCGTGTCCTCGGGCTTCAATTACCATGCGATAACCATCGTCTTTCGCTGTAGCAGATGCATCGCACTTCACATTGCCGTTGCCTGAAATGTTTAGTGTTCCGTTCTGTACAGTAAAGATTTGTGTGAAAGGAGTGGCATCAGCTGTTTCTGAGGAATTGATGATGTCGTGGCCATTCAGGTTTAAGTTTGCCGTTGCGTTTGCAGCATTCAATATGTAGCCTGTGGCAAGCTCCGTCTTGGCGATGTTGATATTTGAGAGAAGTTTTATATCCACAGTTGCGTTGGTTGCCATGTACTTCAGTACGCTTGGGTCGGAGAATGTACCTCCGGAAACAGAGATGATACTTTTGGCATTTTCGGTTCCCACGGATGCATCTACCTTTAAGTCACCGTTGAAAGTACCGCCTGTGATATTCAGCTTCATAGGTTCGGTATTTCCTGCACTCTTGGAAATTTCCACTTTTCCATTGATGACGCTCGTACCGCTTACCGTAACCGTGACTCCAGCAGTGTACTTTGCATAGCCGCATACGTCGAATGCAAATTGATTCGCATTGCTTCCTGCGTTGATAGTGGTATTGTTGATGCTTATATTGCCACAATTGTTGCTTACTACGTATTGGGCATTTGTGTCTTCTACTGTCATATTATCTAATGTCAGGTTGCAGTAGTTCTGAATCATGATTTTGTTGTTGTCACTCTTCAGCGTTCCGTTCTTGAAAGTAACGTTTGAACCTTCGAGTAATTGACAGCTGTTCGTTTCGGTGCCGGTGGAACCTACGGTCGGGTCAGCAAGTGTAAGGATCTTGCCGCCTAAGTCCATCGTCAAGGTTTGTCCGCTTGTGGTCTTGAATCCCGGGCAGGTCTTGTCGGCGGTCAACTTTATGTTCACATTTGCATTTGTCTTCATGTACTTCAGCGCGCTTGGGTCGGAGAATGTACCGCCGGTAACGTTGATGACCGGTGTATAAGTGGTGCCTTCTGTGATGAGTGACTTTGCTTCGGCAATCAGTGTACCGCCTTTGATGTTTACTGTGGCAATGCCATATGCTCCACTTACGTTGATGGCGGCGCAGTCCAGTCCTCCGGTACCGTCGCCCCAGTTGCCGGTGCTGCCTGTGCCTTTACTGGTAATCAAGGCTGTGCCTTCCACGTTCAGAGTGCCTCGTTGGATGCATACACCTCCTGCGGCACCATAAACCTTGCCGCCACTGATGGTCGTTGTGCCGGATTGGGGCAGATAGACTGCATAGTCAGCAGTAGAAATGAGTTCTCCGTCTGTGATGTTGATGATGGAGTTCTGCGTCTTGTAATTGCCGTTGCCTGCCACTGCAAACCATCCGGCTTCTATCTTGCCGCCTGTCATGGTGAAGTCTCCACCGTCCGTCACTCCGACGCCATATTGGCCGTTACTGTTCGGAGTCTTTCTGACTGCACTGATGTTGCCGCTTTCCATGGTCATGGAGGCATCTTCACCGGCTATTTCAATCAGACTGCCATTATAAGAAGCCGCTGTATAATCCTGGCTGGCAACTATCTTGCCTTTCTTCTCGGTAGAGCTGTCCTTCAGTGTCATCTTGCCCAAGACGATGATTTTGCCTGTTGCGCTGTTGTCGGCAGTCAGTGTATATCCGTTCAAGTCAAGAACCACGGACTTTCCGGCGGGTACACTGACGCTTTGCCCTGTGATGTCGGCATCGGCGGACAATTTAAAATCTTCGCCGTTGGCGAAAGCGGCCTTTAGGACTGCCACGTCGGATTGAACTACAAATTTGCTGTCGATTGTTGCCGGAAGTGATGCTTCGGTTCCTTTTATTATATAGATTGTGGTATCGCCGGCATCGTGTACCAATTGTTCTACCTTTCCATATATCTTCAAGTTACCGCCTTTTACGGTCAGCTTCTTTACGGTGACGCCTGCATTGATAATCAATGTCTGCTGGGCGGTAGTGGCAGTCACTTCATTGTAAGTGGCTTTATTGCCTACTGCTGCCAATGTAACGGTGGTGCTTGGCATGGTGATGGCTACAGAAGGAGCTTCTTGCTCTGCATTGGTTTCCGGCACAGCCAAGGATACACTGTTGGTGGCAGTGGCGGCGGGAGCACCTATGCTGGTATTGGTCTTGTCGGTCAGCGTCAACGGAGCGGCAGTACTGGTCGTTGGGGCTGTATTGAACGCCAGGTTGATGTCCGAGTTCTGTAAAACCGGGATGGCGATGCCGTCGTTGCTGCCGGAAGTGGTATTGAAGCTGCCGCTGACTGCAATGTCGGTTACGGTTGCTGCTGTCGGTGCTTCTTGTGGGAGATTTTTTGAATCAGCTAAAGCTGTACTAAGCGCACTGGGGGTTGTAGCCTCTACCACAACGCAATCCAAAGGAGGTACTACCAATATGTCTCTTCTGCCTAGGATTTTGTCATTAAGCGTCTTGGTAAAATATACCTTGTCGCTTCCATTCGTCAGTTGGGCAGTGATGGAACTATAAGTACCTGTGGGCAAAGGAATGTAGAAGTTGCGAGACTTTATATCAGCTGAGGCTGTGAAGGAGGCGGTGATTTCCTTGCTTTCATCGCTCGTTACTGCCAGTATCGGGTCTGCTGCGGTTAAGTCTACCGTACAAGTACCTGCAATGTTATTGGAGGCAATAATCTTGAAAGTAGTGGCCTCTGCCGGAATCTTGTTGACGGTCAGTTTTATCATGGCTGCCATGTGCTTGAAGGACAGAGCGCTCAGATTGTCGGGATTTGTCACCTTGGCATACATCGGGCCATTGCTGCTGCCGTTATAATTTGTAAGCGTGGCAGGTAGAGTCATGGTCAATGTATTGCCGCTTACGCTCATGTTTTGTTGGTAAGGATAGATGGAGAATACAGCCGTTTCTCCGCTTGGCTTGCTGCCGTTGAAAGTGGCGGAAGTTTGACCAGCACCGCTTGCATATTCTAATTTTGTATTGCTATAATTACTTTCTGCATTACTACAGAACAACCCTAGGGCATCGGTATCTTGCCATAGAATCTTGTATTCATCGTTTACGGTAGTACGGGTGTCGGTACCTGCGCCTTCAAACGTTGCGTTAACGGTGATGTTTCCTTTCCGCCCGCTGTTTTCAAATTCCTCTTGGCTGCAACTGAATGCGGTCAAGGCAGCAGTTGCCATGCAGGCAACTTGCATAAGGTTTCTTAATTTCATCATAATGAAGTCCCCCTTAGTTTTCTACGGTTAAGATGTCATTGATTAGGTCTTCCAAGTCGCTGCTGGATGCCGAATTGTAGCTATGGGTAGAGGTGCTGCCCGAATAGGAGCGCGTAATGGGATGGTAAGGTTCGCCGCTTGTTGCAATGACTCCTTCATTCTCCATTTTGATAACTTCGATAGACGGAGTGATGTATGCTTCTCTACCGTCTGGTTTGTTCTGTTTCATATACACAAATTATTTAAAGGTTAAACAATAAAAAAAAACGTGAGTAACTATGTTTGTATATCCTTTATTCAGGCCTTCGCATTGCCCTTTCCCTGGATATACAACAGTCACTCACGTCGTTTGTGTATATACCATCCCCCTGATGGGAGAAAACCATATAAACATAGACGTGAGCATCCTTGTTGTTATCTTCAGGGAAATTTTCAAAGTTGCGAAGTTTGAATAAAGAAGATAATTTCAATAATGCTCTTACTAATATGTAAATAAACCCACTACGCTATAGCGAATTTGTGACAAAGATAATTGTTTTTTGTTTAAGTGTATCTATGTTTCTCTATTTTTTTGGGGAAAGGCTCACGTCTCTTTCATTTATAGGAGTTAGGAGAGTTATCACTTCTAACTCCCGATAACTCCTTCAAATATTTAGTAACTGTCTGCATTGTCTTTGAGGATGTTTTTCTGAGGAGCATAGCGGCTATGTGGCGAATAAAGAGAGGAAGACAGACCGAAAAGAAGCTGAATAAAATCTTTTTAAGCAAAATTAAAACAGAGATTTGATATACTTTAAACAGAACACCCTGCAAACTCCGGCTTACTCTGTCCGGCAGTTTGCAGGGTGTCTGCTTGGTTTTCTCACGTGTACGTAGCTCTTTACGCCACGAACGGAAGTCGATGCCATAGCAATTTTTCATAATAAGACTTTCCATATTTTTGCAAATGTCCATACTGCCTTTGGCTGAAACAATTTATATAAGTAATTGAAGTTTCGTAAGTGAGTATGCCTGCTGATAAATGGGAATTTATCGCACAGAGCGCGAAGCCTGCTCTCATAACCTATGGAGAGCACGAGTGAAAGCTTGTGGATTTTTATCTAAAACATAGGTATTCCTTTGCTCTTCTCCCTTTGTTTGTCTGCTGTGGCATAGGGAATTTATGACGCCTAACGGCCATGAACAACCCTGCTTTCGACCATAAAGCGATCGCTTGACGACCGTAAGCAGAGTTGTTCATGGCCGTTAGGCGTCACTAACTCCAGAGCTATTACGGATGAAGTACGTAGCCCGAACCTATTGCGCACAAGGCGCAAACGTATTATACAACGGTGTAAAAGACATTAGAGTGCATTATTCATAGTCGGCCTTTGATTCCCGATAACTCCTACTATGCCCCTACAGTCCAACTCCATATCCGTTGACTTCACAGTAAGGACAAGCCCGAAAATGCAGGAAAACCGAACCTGCCGATTCATGTAATCTGCATGCTGTATTATGGTAGGGGATAGCAGCTTACTGCAAAACTCAAGCGTTTCAGGCAGGTGGAAGCAAATTTTGCTTCCACCTTTTCAGGTTGCTTCCACCGCAGGGCAAATGCCGATGGACAGGGGGATGCAGGAGGTGGGTGGAAGTGTGGAAGCAAAGTGATGGAAAATTAATTTGGCATTCACACAATAATAACCGTATATTTGTAGCATGGCTGTCTGCCTCCTCTTAAATTCAGATAAAGAGGAGGTAGACAAATGCTTGCTATGAGAAACACATAAATGGTTATAACCAAGTGATGAAACAATTAATTGCATGTTGCGGACTGGATTGCGAAAATTGCGCCGCCCGTATAGCCACTGTCAATAATGACGATGAGCTGAGAGAGAAAACCGCCAAAGAGTGGAGTGTGCTGAACAATACGCCGGAAATTACGGCAGAAACCATCCATTGTATGGGGTGCCGTGCAGACGGGGTGAAGTTTGCCTATTGCAGCGATTATTGTGCTATCCGCAAATGTGTGTACGAAAAAGGTTTTAATACTTGCGGTGACTGTAAGGAACTGGAAACTTGCCAGGTGGTAGGTGCCGTTCTTCAGCATGCACCCGGTGCAAAGGAAAATCTTTATTAACCGTAAATTCTTTGATTAAATAAAATATTGCTTATCTTTGCAGTATGACAAAGACATTTAAATCGGATTTGGTTTTGTAAACAATCTGTGTTCCTTGCACAGATTGTCCCTTTCGTTTACTCTCGGATAACTTCTTTCGAGAGTGTTTCTCTATTGTTATAATTAAAGTTTAATCCGCGTATTATGCTGAAGGTATTGTGATACTTTCCGTATATGCAAAATATAGTAAGAAAATGAGTAACGAAAATAAAACCATCCACGATTTCGAACTTAGTTTAATCTGTGACTTTTTCTCCAATATGGAACGGCAAGGCCCTGGCAGTCCCGAAGCGACGTTGAAGGCATTGAGCTTTGTAGACGGCCTTACTGATAAATCCCTTATTGCCGATATAGGTTGTGGAACGGGTGGCCAGACAATAGTAGTAGCCGGGCATGTGCCGGGGCGGATTACCGGAATTGACCTTTTCCCCGGCTTTATTGACATCTTCAACCGTAATGCAAGGCAGTTGGGCTTGCAGGACAGAGTAAAAGGAATTGTCGGTTCAATGGATGCCCTCCCTTTCGGTGAGGAGGAGCTGGATATGATTTGGTGTGAAGGTGCTATCTATAACATCGGCTTTGAACGTGGCTTGAAGGAGTGGCGTAAATATCTGAAACCGGGAGGGTATATTGCCGTATCCGAGAGTTCATGGTTTACGGACGAACGTCCTGCGGAAATCAATGACTTCTGGATGGACGCCTATTCTGAAATGGATACACTTCCCAATCAGGTAGCCAAGTTGTACAAGGCGGGTTATCTCCCCGTTGCTACATTCATTCTGCCGGAGAATTGCTGGACAGAGCATTACTTTGCTTCAAAGGTTGCGGCTCAGGAGATTTTCCGTAAGAAATATGCCGGTAATAAAATTGCCGAAGAGTTCAGCTCACTCCAAATGATTGAGGATGAACTATACGGCAAATATAAGGAATTCTACGGTTATGTGTTTTTTATTGCTAAGAAGGTAGATTGATGGCAGACTTCTCTTATTGAGGAATGCGGGTATTCTCATGGCAGAATATCCGCATTTTGTGTTTTGAGTGGATTTTATTGTTTTGAGGATGTGCGGAACTTCTGAGGAGGTATTCCCGTATGACGTTTAAAGAATTTGTTGAAGAAGGCCGCATTATTAAAACCTAGACTCACGGCTATATCCTTTATCGGAGTGTTGGCGGTACAAAGTTGTGCTTTGGCATCCATGATGATAGTATTGTTGATGATTTCCATGGCTGTATGTCCTGATTCCTTTTTGACAAGGCGGCAAAGAGCTGCCGGTCTCATATTCATTTTCAATGCATAATAGGACACTTGATGCTCCCGGACATAGTCTGTGTGTACCAATCGGATAAAAATGCGGTATTGGTTGAAATGCCTGCTGCCCGGAGTCTCTTTTATTCTAGGGCGTTCCGGACAGAGTTCGGATATACCTTGTAACAGATAGGTCAGTAGAGTTTGCAATGAAACTAGACTTGAGGGGCTTTCTGTTCTTTGGTAGAGGTGTGACAAATAGGTCATGAACTCGGCATAAAGCTGGAAGTCCGTTTTCGATAGAGGAAAAATATAGTGTTTGCCTATAATGTGAAACTTATCCATCATGAGCTTGCCGGCCCCTGCACTTTGGATAAGTTGTTGGGAAAATATGACGACATATATTTCAGCATCGTCTGACGTGTGTAGCAATTGTACGAAGGTCTCGGGAGGAATAACTAGGAGGGTGTTAGCTTCAACCCTGAATTGAGTATGGTTTATGATGGTTTTCAGAACTCCTTTGGTGCATAGAGCGAAGATACTGGCCTTGGTGTGGTATGGCTTTTCCACTAGCGGATTCAGTTCATTGGTTGTGATATGATTGCAGGCAATGAACTCGGCATTTATATTGAATTCGGATATATTCATGTTGGAGATTTTAAGACACAAAAATGGGGGATAATAATGTATAAATGACAGAGATAACAGTTAAAATCAATATTACGCTCAATTTGTCTCTGTTAAATAAGGTAAAGTTGTGAATAATAGAATATATACATGCTAAAACGGAATATTGATTTATAAGGGTTTGTTTGTGGCATAAGCATTTTAGCCCGAACTTTGCTCCTTGTATGATAAAACAATTCTGATGAATCCGAATGTTCCTCAAGAAGTACGTATAATAAATGCCATCTCCGAGCAGTTGTTCAACTCATGGCCCGTCAGCATTATTATGATTGATTTGGAAGATTGTATCTGGCGTCTGAATCAGCAGGTGATGAATGAACTCCATTTGAATGAGTATGTGATAGGGCGGCGTATCACTGACTTATTGGAAGTGGTATGTGATAAAAAGAATGTGTTAGAAGACCTTTTGCTGCAACTTCGGGAGAGGGATGTGCGGATTATTCCCTTAGATATCAATTGCTTTATACGTGAATTGAAGAGTGGTATCAGTTTTCTGATACAAGGTGCTATGGTGGGAATTCATGAAGATGGACAATTGGTGAGGATTGTACTCTATTTCAGGAATGTGTTGGAAGAACGGACACAGAAGCATTTGCTGAATATTGCGCTGAGCCGCACCCAGATATTTCAATGGTCTTTCGACATGGAACATAATCTGATGATTATAGAACCGCGTTATTTTGAATATTTGGGGATTCCTACGCGTGACTATACTCTGACGCCTGAGGAATTCGCATTTCTGATTCATCCGGACGACCGGAAGGGAGTGTTTGATGCTTTGGCTTTACAGTTGCATGGTAATTTGTACGAACGCCCAGTGGAATACCGTCTACGGAGGGGAGACGGCAAGTGGGAGTGGTTTGAGGCGCAATCTACCTATGTGGGGCAATTGACGGATTTGCCGTTCCGTATCATCGGTATTTGCATGAGTACGCAGAAATACAAGGATACGGAGAATAAATTGAACGAGGCTTTGCAGAAAGCGCAACGTAGCGATGAGTTGAAGAGCGTATTTCTTGCTAATATGAGCCACGAGATACGTACGCCACTAAATGCCATTGTGGGCTTCTCTACACTACTGGCTTGTGGGGATGCCGACTTGTCGCGGCAGGAGATTATGGAATTTACGTCTTTGATTGAAAAGAACAGCCAGTTGTTAATGGTGTTGATTTCAGATATTCTGGATTTGTCCAAGATAGAATCGAACACGATGGAATTCCATTTTGAGAAGGTTTCTTTAAATGGCATATTGGAAAGCATTTACAGTGCGCAGAAGATGAATCTTCGGAAAGGAGTGGAGCTACTGCTAGACCTTCCGGACCGGGCGGCAGTTATCTATACAGATCCTACGCGTTTGGGGCAAGTTGTCAACAATCTTATCAATAATGCGGTGAAGTTCACTGCTGAAGGACGCATAACCATAGGGTATAGGCTGAAGGACTTTGCTACATTGGAAGTCTTTGTGGAAGATACGGGAACTGGCATGTCGGAAGAAGTTCTGGCGCACATTTTTGAACGTTTCTATAAGGGAGATGCTTTTGTGCAGGGCACGGGATTGGGATTGGCCATTTGCAGGACTATCGTTGAAAGGTTTCATGGAAAAATAGAAGTGGCTTCAACTCTTGGCAAGGGGAGCCGCTTTGCAATTGTCCTTCCGCAGGAAATGCGGGAGTAGTGTTCTCTTTCTTGGATATTTGATGTAATTATGTGAGCGTATGATATTGTATAACGTTGAAAATCGCTACCTTTGCAGTCTTGAACGATAAATTCATTGACACTATGATATCTGTAGAAGGACTGAAGGTAGAATTTAATGCCACTCCTCTGTTCGAAGACGTCTCTTATGTTATCAATAAGAAAGACCGTATAGCTCTTGTCGGCAAGAATGGTGCCGGTAAGTCCACCATGCTCAAGATATTGGCTGGCATTCAGCAGCCCACTGCCGGCATTGTTGCCGTTCCCCGCGAATGTACTATCGGGTATTTGCCCCAAGTGATGATACTCAGTGACAAGCGCACCGTAATGCAGGAGGCTGAACTTGCCTTCGAGCATATTTTTGAGATGCAGGCGGGCATCGAACGCATGAATCGGCAACTTGCCGAACGTACCGATTACGACAGCGAGGATTACCAGAAACTGATTGACCGCTTCACTCACGAAAACGAACGTTTTCTGATGATGGGCGGCACCAACTACCGTGCCGAAATAGAGCGCACGCTCCAAGGGCTGGGCTTCAGCCGCGAGGACTTTGACCGCTCTACAAGCGAGTTTTCCGGTGGTTGGCGTATGCGTATAGAGCTTGCCAAGCTGTTGCTTCGCCGTCCGGATGTGTTGCTGCTCGACGAGCCTACCAACCACCTTGACATCGAGAGTATCCAGTGGTTGGAGAACTTCCTTTCCACCCGTGCCAATGCGGTGGTGCTTGTCAGCCACGACCGCGCCTTTTTGAACAATGTCACTACGCGTACCATCGAAATAACTTGTGGACGCATTTACGACTATAAAGTGAAATACGATGAGTTTGTGGTGCTTCGCAAGGAGCGCCGGGAGCAGCAACTACGTGCTTACGAGAATCAGCAGAAGCAGATACAAGATACGGAAGATTTCATCGAACGTTTCCGGTACAAAGCTACCAAGGCTGTGCAAGTGCAGAGCCGCATCAAGCAGCTCGAAAAGATAGAGCGCATCGAAGTGGATGAGGAAGACAACTCCTCTTTGCGCCTGAAGTTTGTTTGCAGTAGCCGTAGCGGTAATTATCCCGTTATCTGCGAGGATATGGAGAAATCCTACGGTGGGCACGTTGTTTTCCACGATGTAAATTTGACTATCAACCGAGGAGAGAAGGTTGCTTTTGTCGGTAAGAACGGCGAAGGTAAGTCTACGCTTGTAAAGTGTATTATGGGTGAGATTACGGATTATACCGGTAAGCTTACACTGGGACATAATGTGCAGATTGGATATTTTGCCCAGAACCAGGCACAGCTTTTGGATGAGAGCCTGACTGTATTCGATACGATTGACCGCGTGGCCGTAGGGGATATCCGCCTCAAAATCCGTGATATTCTAGGTGCTTTCATGTTCGGCGGTGAGGCTTCGGATAAAAAGGTGAAGGTGCTCAGCGGTGGAGAGCGTACCCGGCTTGCCATGATAAAACTGCTGTTGGAGCCGGTGAATTTCCTGATTCTCGACGAACCTACGAATCATCTTGACATGCGTTCCAAAGATGTGTTGAAGGAGGCTATCCGCGATTTTGACGGAACGGTGATAATAGTCAGCCATGACCGTGATTTTCTGGACGGACTTGCGACTAAAGTGTACGAGTTTGGTGGCGGACTGGTGAAGGAACATCTGGGAGGAATTTATGATTTCCTGCAAAAGAAGCAGATAGAGAGCCTGAATGAGTTACAGAAATCCCCTTCACTTTCCGCTTCGCCCACTGCCGGTAAGGCGGCATCGGGAAATGTTGGTGCAGAACCGGTTCAACCCTCGGCAGCCAAACTCTCTTATGAGGAGCAGAAGGAGCTTAATAAGAAGCTCAAGAAACTGGAACGTCGCGTTGCCGATTGTGAAGCGGAGATAGAGCAGACGGAGGCTGCCATTGCCATTCTTGAGGCCAGGATGGCCACACCGGAAGGTGCTTCGGACATGTCGCTTTATGAGCAGCACCAAAAACTGAAAGAGCAGCTTGACCGCGTGATGGAAGAGTGGGACGCGGCTACTGTAGAGTTGGAGAATCACTAACTATTATATTTTATATGTTTATGAAAGCAAATCATTTGTTACCCATTGCAGCATTCTGTCTGATGACGGCTTCCTGCAACACCGGCAAGCAGCAGGCTGAACTTACAGCAGGCATCCAGCTCGCCAATCTTGACACAACGGCTCTACCCGGAACAGACTTTTACCAATACGCATGTGGCGGTTGGATGAAGAACAATCCGATTCCTGCTGAATACTCACAGTACGGTTCTTTTACTATCCTTGCAGAAAACAACCGCAAGCAGATTCAAGGACTGATTGAAGAGCTTGCCGCCACCCAGCACGAAGCCGGCAGCGTGGCACAAAAAATCGGTGACTTGTACAAAATCGTAATGGACAGCGTGAAGCTGAACAAGGACGGTGTAGCCCCCATCAAGGCTGAACTCGACCAGCTGGCTGCTTTGAAGGACAAGAAGGAGCTTTATGCCTTGCTGGGCGATATGCAGAAGAAGGGTATCATCGCCTACAACGTGCTGTATGTTGGCGCTGACGAAATGAACAGTAGCATGAATGCTGTACAGACCTATCAGACCGGGCTGAGCATGGGCGAACGTGAATACTATCTGGAGAATGATGAGGCTACTGCCAAAATTCGTGATGCTTTCCGTACACATGTACAGAAGATGTATCAGTTGGCTGGTTTCGACGAGGCTACTGCCAAGAAAGGTATGGAGGTGGTGATGGATGTGGAAACACGTCTTGCCAAGGCTTTCCGCTCTCGTACGGAGTTGCGTGACCCGCATGCCAATTATAACAAGATGAGCATGGAAGAGTTGAAGAAGAATTATCCTACTTTCGATTGGGATGCTTATTTGTCTGCCATGGGCTTGAAGGATGTGAAGGAAATCATCGTAGGCCAGCCCGCTTCACTGAAAGCTGCTGCCGATATTCTGGATACGCTGCCCATTGAACAGCAGAGCCTTTATCTGCAATGGAAATTGATTGATTCTGCCGCAAGCTTGCTGAACGATGCTATGGCAGAACAGAACTTCGACTTCTACAGCCGCACCATGAGCGGTACACAAGAGATGCAGCCCCGCTGGAAGAGAGCGGTAAGCACTGTAAGCAGCGCGCTGGGCGAAGCTGTAGGTCAGATGTACGTGGAGAAATATTTCCCTGCTGCTGCCAAGGAGCGTATGGTGACTTTGGTGAAGAACTTGCAGGAAAGCCTGGGCGAACGTATCCAGAATCTTGCCTGGATGGGTGATTCCACTAAGGTGAAAGCTCTGGAGAAACTGGCTACCTTCCATGTGAAGATTGGTTATCCCGACACTTGGAAAGACTACTCCACACTGGAAATCAAAAACGACTCTTACTGGGCAAACATGGAACGTGCCAACGAGTGGAGCCATGCCGAAATGATAGCCAAGGCCGGCAAGCCGGTGGATAAGGACGAATGGCTGATGACTCCGCAGACCGTCAACGCTTACTATAACCCGACCACCAACGAAATCTGTTTCCCCGCCGGTATCCTGCAATATCCTTTCTTCGATATGAATGCGGATGACGCCTTCAACTACGGTGCCATCGGTGTGGTAATCGGTCATGAAATGACTCACGGATTCGACGACCAGGGTCGCCAGTACGACAAGGACGGTAACCTGAAAGACTGGTGGACTGCTGAAGATGCCAAGAACTTTGACGAGCGTGCCCAGGTGATGGTAAACTTCTTTGATAGCATCGAGGTTGCTCCGGGTGTATATGCCAACGGACGCATGACATTGGGTGAGAATATTGCCGACCACGGTGGTCTGCAGGTTTCTTATCAGGCATTCAAGAAAGCTACGGCTGCCAATCCGCTGCCGGTGCTGGACGGTCTTACTCCCGAACAACGTTTCTTCCTGGCATACGCAGGTGTATGGGCTAATGATATCCGTCCCGAAGAAGTGCTGAACCGCACAAAAAGTGATGTGCACTCATTGGGCGAATGGCGCGTAAACGGTGCATTGCCGCAAATCGGTGCTTGGTATGAGGCATTCAACGTGACAGAAAAAGACCCGATGTTCTTGCCGGTAGAAAAACGTGTATCTATTTGGTAAACCAACAAAATAACCCTTAAAAAAAGGCGGCAGACTGGAAACAGATGCCGCCTTTTTTAATTATACCTAATTTATTGTGTATGAATGTATGTATGAATAAACAAAATTTGTAACTTTGCGCATCAAATACTAATATACGCATACTTTAATACGCAAATCCATGTCTGAAACAAAAAGAATCAAAACAGCTCTGGTATCTGTTTACCATAAGGAAGGTTTGGACGAAATCATTACCAAACTGCATGAAGAAGGTGTAGAGTTCCTCTCAACCGGTGGAACACGTCAGTTTATAGAATCCCTGGGTTATCCCTGCAAGGCAGTGGAAGACCTCACTACATACCCTTCCATCCTGGGCGGACGCGTGAAGACTTTGCATCCGAAGGTTTTTGGAGGTATTCTTTGCCGCCGCGGATTGGAGCAAGACATGCAACAGATTGAAAAATATGAAATCCCCGAAATAGACCTCGTCATTGTTGACCTCTATCCGTTTGAGGCTACCGTTGCCAGTGGTGCCGAAGAACCTGCCATCATCGAAAAGATTGACATAGGCGGTATCTCTCTGATTCGTGCCGCAGCCAAGAACTATAACGACGTGGTTATCATCGCTTCGCAAGCACAATATCAGCCGTTCCGCGACATGCTGATGGAACACGGAGCCACTACTACCATCGAAGAACGCCGTTGGTTTGCCAAAGAGGCTTTCGGAGTGTCTTCACACTATGATTCTGCCATCTTCAACTATTTCGATGGCGAGGAAGGTTCCGCTTTCCGTTGTTCTGCCAACAGCCAGAAGACTTTACGCTATGGCGAGAATCCGCATCAGAAAGGTTATTTCTATGGCAATATTGATGCTATGTTCGACCAGATTCACGGTAAGGAAATCTCTTATAACAACCTGCTCGACATCAATGCTGCCGTTGACTTGATTGACGAATTCAAGGATACGACTTTCGCTATCCTGAAGCATAATAATGCTTGTGGACTGGCTTCACGTCCCACTGTGCTCGAAGCATGGAACGATGCGCTTGCCGGTGACCCGGTATCCGCTTTTGGTGGTGTGCTCATCACTAATGCCGTGATTGACAAGGCTGCTGCCGAAGAAATCAATAAAATTTTCTTTGAGGTGATTATCGCTCCCGATTATGATGTGGATGCGTTGGAAATCCTCGGTCAGAAGAAGAACCGTATTATCCTGGTCCGCAAGCCGGCAGCTCTGCCTAAGAAGCAGTTCCGTTCTTTGCTGAATGGCGTATTGGTTCAGGACCGCGACCTTAAGGTGGAAACTCCAGAAGAATTGAAGACTGTAACTACGAAGGCTCCCACTGCACAGGAAATTGAGGATATGCTCTTTGCAAACAAGATTGTGAAGAACAGTAAGTCGAATGCCATTGTGCTGGCAAAAGGAAAGCAGTTGTTGGCAAGTGGTGTAGGTCAGACCAGCCGTGTGGATGCTTTGAAGCAGGCTATCGAGAAAGCCAAAAACTTCGGTTTCGACTTGAATGGCGCTGTAATGGCAAGTGACGCATTCTTCCCTTTCCCCGACTGCGTGGAAATTGCCGGCAATGAAGGCGTAACAGCCGTCATCCAGCCGGGTGGAAGCATCAAGGATGAACTCTCGTTTGAATATTGCAACGAGCATGGCATTGCCATGGTGACTACGGGATTCCGTCACTTTAAACACTAATTCGGATTTACGATTTGACGATTTACGATTTACGATTTACGATTGAAGTTACATCGTAAGTCTGAATCTCAAATTGTAAACAAGAGGAATATCAATCGTAAATCGTAAATAGTTAAATCGTAAATATTAATGGGATTATTCTCCTTTACACAAGAAATAGCGATGGACCTTGGCACAGCCAATACCATCATCACCACGAATGGCAAGATTGTGGTGGATGAGCCTTCGGTGGTGGCTTTGGACCGTCGTACCGATAAGATGATTGCCGTGGGTGACAAGGCAAAGATGATGCACGAAAAGACCCACGAAAACATACGTACCATCCGTCCGTTGCGCGACGGTGTGATTGCCGACTTCTATGCCTGCGAGCAGATGATACGCGGACTTATCAAGATGGTGAACAACCGTAACCGTCTCTTCTCTCCGTCACTCCGCATGGTAATCGGGGTTCCTTCGGGCAGTACCGAAGTGGAGCTGCGTGCCGTGCGCGACTCTGCCGAGCATGCCGGCGGGCGCGACGTTTATTTGATTTTCGAGCCGATGGCTGCTGCCATCGGTATCGGTATCGATGTAGAGGCTCCCGAAGGCAACATGATTGTTGACATAGGTGGTGGTTCTACGGAAATTGCCGTTATCTCTTTGGGAGGTATCGTAAGTAACAACTCCATCCGCATTGCCGGTGACGACTTGACTGCCGATATTCAGGAATACATGAGCCGCCAGCACAACGTGAAGGTCAGCGAGCGTATGGCTGAGCGTATTAAGATTAATGTGGGTGCTGCCTTGACGGAACTCGGTGAGGATGCTCCTGAAGACTATATCGTTCATGGTCCGAACCGCATCACGGCATTGCCCATGGAAGTGCCGGTATGCTATCAGGAAGTGGCGCATTGCTTGGAGAAGTCTATCTCTAAGATTGAGACAGCCATCTTGAGCGCATTGGAAAATACGCCTCCCGAATTGTATGCCGACATCGTTCACAACGGTATCTATCTTGCCGGTGGCGGTGCATTGCTTCGTGGACTGGATAAGCGTCTGACTGATAAAATAAACATACCGTTCCACATTGCGGAAGACCCCTTGCATGCCGTTGCCAAAGGTACGGGCGTGGCATTGAAGAACGTTGACCGCTTCTCATTCTTGATGCGGTAATGCGAAATTTATTAAACTTTCTCATTAAATATAATTACTGGTTCCTCTTTCTTCTGTTAGAGGTTGCCAGTTTTATTTTATTATTTCGCTTTAATCATTACCAGCAGAGTGTGTATTTCACCTCTGCCAATGGCGTGGCGGGGAAGGTTTATGAAATATCGGGTGGCATCACTTCCTATTTCCACTTGAAGACGGCCAACGAAGACCTGCTCGACCGCAACATGTGGCTGGAGCAGCGGCTTTCGTTTCTGGAAAATGTCTTGAAGGAGAAAGGATTGGACTCCGCCAGGTTGTACAGCATGGAACGGCTTGCTCCTACGGAGTATCAGATATTCAAGGCGAATGTCATAAAGAACAGCTTGAACAAGGCTGACAATTATATCACTTTAGACCGTGGAACAACAGAAGGTATCCGTCCTGAGATGGGAGTTGTAGATGCCAATGGCGTGGTGGGTATTGTGTATAAGACCTCTCCCCATTACTCGTTGGTCATTCCGTTGCTGAACAGCAAGTCAAGCATCAGCTGTAAGATTGTGGGCAGTGATTATTTCGGTTATTTGAAGTGGGAGGGAGGTAATTCCCGTTTTGCCTATCTGAAGGATTTGCCCCGGCATGCCGAATTCAATCTGGGAGATACAGTAGTGACCAGCGGCTATTCCACCGTGTTTCCAGAAGGTGTCATGGTGGGGACGGTGGATGACATGTCTGACTCGCACGACGGGCTTTCGTATCTGTTGAAGATAAAGCTGGCTACGGACTTTGGAAAGGTGAGCAATGTGCGCGTCATTTCCCGCAACGGGCAGGATGAACAAAAGGCATTGGAGTCGAGGGCAGACGAGAAGTGACTAAGAAATTAGGGATTAGGGGTTAAGGATTAGGGATTAATCATCTTTATATCTTATAACTTATACACTCAATAACTTGTAACTCGTAACTTATAACTCATTAGCGTTGTTAATTAATTATCTGCATAAAATAGGATGGTTCATAGGCTTGGTACTGTTGCAGGTGCTGATATTGAACAATGTGCATATTGCAGGATATGCCACTCCATTTCTGTATATCTACTTGATACTGAAGTTTGAGTCGGACACTCCCCGCAATGCGTTGATGTTGTGGGCATTCTTTTTAGGGCTGGCTGTCGACGTCTTTTCCGACACACCGGGGATGAACGCTGCCGCTACGGTGTTGCTGGCTTTCTTGCGCCCCACTTTCCTGCGGCTGTTCGTGCCTCGTGACACGCTGGATACACTGGTTCCGGCCATCCGTACAATGGGGATTCTTCCTTTCCTGAAATATCTGGTTGTGAGTGTGCTGATACATCACGGCTTGTTGCTTACCCTCGAATTCTTCTCTTTTGCCCATATTGGTACGCTGTTGTTGAGAATTGCGGCAAGTACCCTGCTTACTGTGACCTGCATTATGGCTGTTGAGGGAATAAGAAAGAAAGGATAAAGGGATTAAGGATTAGGAATTGATGAAAGACTATACACTGGAAAAGCGGAAATATGTAATTGGAGCGGCGGCTATTGTCATCGTTCTTATTTACGTGTTCCGGCTGTTCGACCTGCAAATCATGACTGATGACTACAAGAAGAACGCGGACAGTAACGCTTTTCTGAACAAGATACAATATCCATCACGGGGGGCTATCTACGACCGTAACGGTAAGTTGCTCGTGTTTAACCAGCCTGCCTATGATATTACGTTTGTGCCTCGGGAGGTGACGCAGCTGGATACACTCGACCTTTGCAGTGCCTTGAACATTACCCGTGAGCAGTTTGACAAACGGATGAAGGACGTCAAGAACCGCTGGATGAACCCCGGTTATTCCAAATACACCCATCAGGTGTTCATGACGCAGCTTTCTGCCGAAGAGTGCGGTGTGTTTCAGGAGAAGCTGTTCAAATTTCCAGGTTTCTATATTCAGCGGCGTACTATCCGCCAATATACCTATAACTCTGCCGGCCATTTGCTGGGAGACATCGGCGAAGTGTCCAAGAAAGACATTGAGAACGATGACTATTATATTCGCGGAGACTATATAGGCAAGCAAGGCATCGAGAAATCCTATGAAAAGTATCTGCGTGGAGAGAAGGGGGTGGAGATTCTGCTTCGTGACGCTCACGGGCGCATCCAGGGACACTACATGGACGGACAGTTGGACCGTTCCTCCGTACCCGGCAAGAACCTGACACTAGGCATCGACATTGACCTCCAGATGTTGGGCGAACGGCTGCTTCAACACAAAATCGGTGCCATTGTGGCCATCGAACCGGCTACGGGTGAGATTCTGTGCATGGTTTCCTCGCCTACCTTTGACCCTCATCTGATGATAGGGCGCCAGCGGGGAAAGAACCACCGCCTGCTGCAGATGGACAAGCGGAAGCCTTTGTTGAACCGTGCCATCATGGGAGCTTATCCGCCGGGCTCCACCTTCAAGACGGCGCAGGCACTGACTTTCCTTCAGGAAGAGATTATCCACGAAGATTATCCGACTTTCCCTTGTGCGCATGGTTTCAATCATAAAGGCCTTCATGTGGGATGTCACGGACATGGTTCGCCTCTGTCGCTGATTCCTGCCATCGCTACCTCTTGTAATTCCTATTTCTGTTGGGGATTGTATCGCATGTTCGGTGATAAAAAATACGGTTCGCCGCAGAATGCCATTACCGTATGGAAAGACCACATGGTATCGCAGGGCTTCGGCTATCGGCTCGGTACCGACCTCCCCGGCGAACAGCGTGGACTGATACCGAATGCAAAGTTCTACGACAAGCCCTATCGGGGTTCGTGGAACGGTCTGACGGTGATTAGTATCTCCATCGGGCAGGGAGAGATTCTCGCCACCCCGTTGCAGATAGCCAATCTGGGTGCCACCATTGCCAACCGGGGGCATTTCATTACTCCGCACATCGTGAAGGAGATAGAAGACAATGAACTGGACAGCATCTATCGCAATCCCCGTTATCCCACCATCGACCGCGAATATTATGAAATGGTGGTGAAAGGCATGCGTGCCGCTGTAGACGGAAGTACGGGTAGCGCCACTTGCCGCATGGCGGGAGCCATCCTGCCGGGTGTGGAGGTCTGCGGAAAGACGGGCACGGCACAGAACCGCGGCAAGGACCATTCTGTCTTTATGGGCTTTGCCCCGATGGACAACCCTAAGATAGCCATTGCCGTCTATGTGGAGAACGGTGGTTTCGGTGCCACGTATGGCGTACCTATCGGTGCCATGATGATGGACCAGTATCTGCATGGAAAGCTGTCGCCCGAGAATGAGATACGGGCGGAAGAATTCAGTAACCGGGTGATACTTTACGGAGATGAGGAGAGATGATGATTAGGGATTAAGGATTAGGGGTTAGGGATGAACGGTGAGTGACTTCAATAGTAAATAGTAAATCGTAAAATCGTAAATAAATTGGTGACAAGGAGAGATAGCATATGGAAATCATTGGACTGGGTGACGATTGTCGTTTACCTGCTGCTGATTGTATTCGGCTGGTTCAGTGTCTGTGGGGCGAGTTATGATTATGGTGACCGTGACTTTCTGGACTTCTCTACGCGTGCCGGCAAGCAGTTTGTCTGGATTATATGTTCCTTCGGGCTGGGGTTTGTGCTGCTGATGCTGGATGATTCCCTCTATGACATGTTCTCCTACCTTATATATATAGGGCTGATGCTGTTGCTGATTGTCACGATATTCATTGCGCCCGACACGAAAGGGTCGCGGTCGTGGCTCATTCTGGGGCCGGTCAGTTTGCAGCCGGCGGAGTTTGCCAAGTTTGCCACGGCGCTGGCGCTTGCCAAGTATATGAGCGCCTACTCGTTTACGATGAAGAATTGGAAAAGCTCCCTTATGTTGGCTTTCCTGATTCTCTTCCCCATGTTGCTGATTATCCTACAGCGGGAGACGGGTTCGGCATTGGTGTACTCTGCATTTTTCCTGATGCTTTATCGGGAGGGAATGCCGGGCGTGGTACTGTTCTCGGGTATATGTGCAGTGGCCTACTTTGTGGTGGGCATCCGTTTTGATGCGGTGATGATTGCCGATACACCGACGCCTATCGGAGAATTTGCCGTACTGCTGATGGTACTGCTCTTTGCCGGAGGTATGGTGTGGGTTTATAAAAAGCGCTGGGAACCCACACGGAATATTATCGGCAGTTCGCTGGGAGTGCTGCTCGTGGCTTATCTGATTTCGGAATACGTGGTACCCTTCAACTTGGTGTGGGTGCAGTGGGGGCTTTGTGCACTTGTTGTCGGGTATCTTGTCTTTCTTTCTTTAAGCGAGCGCCATTTATCTTATTTTCTGATTGGGCTGTTTGCTTTGGGTTCGATAGGTTTCCTCTACTCCAGCGACTACTTCTTCAATAAAGTGCTGGAGCCCCATCAACAGATACGTATCAAGGTGGTGCTCGGTATGGAAGAGGACCTTGCTGGTGCCGGCTATAACGTGAACCAGTCGAAGATAGCCATCGGCTCCGGGGGGCTGACCGGCAAAGGTTTCTTGAATGGTACGCAGACAAAGCTGAAGTATGTGCCGGAGCAAGATACGGACTTCATTTTTTGCACCGTGGGTGAGGAGGAAGGATTCGTAGGGTCTACGGCTGTACTGTTACTGTTCCTTATTCTTATTTTACGGCTGATTGTCGTGGCCGAGCGGCAGCAATCTCCCTTTGGCCGGGTGTATGGTTATTCTGTGCTTAGTATATTCTTGTTCCATCTATTCATCAATATAGGCATGGTGCTGGGGCTGACCCCCGTCATCGGTATCCCGTTGCCTTTCTTCAGTTACGGAGGTTCTTCTCTCTGGGGATTCACAATCTTGCTGTTTATCTTTCTGCGGATTGATGCGGGACGTAATCGTCGAATTTAGTTATGACCGTTTCCTTGTGGGACATACGAATGGACTTGATTATCATTACATTGCATTTACACATTGTTTACATCGTAATGTAACGGCCGTTACACCGCATTGTAACGTCCTTTACGCTGTATCGTAACGACTTTTACGCTATATTGTAACGCCCTTTACATGCTGGTGTAACGGTCGTTACATCCTGGCGTAAAAGACGTAACGCTACGAGGTAAGAGGGCAAGTTATGATACCCCGCCCGTTTCCGCTTCAAGGAGACGTGAGTGGGAGACTGAGGTGGTTGTTAGAAGAAGGTAATAAAGAACAATAGGGAGTTCCTATCTCTTCAGTTTGATGCCGATGTCATTGATTCCTTGCAGCCTTTCGTCCGGTAGCGTATAGGCCACTTTAAAGAGGTAGGTGCCGGGTTTGCCGATTCGAACGCTTCCTGCGGGAACGGCAGTCTGATAGAGACCTCCCCAGCCGTCACCTTTCCAGATTCCTTCTTTGTCCGCGAGGATTAGCTGTATGGTGTCCGTGGGTGACGGAATGGAATCTGCGGTGGTGTAGCAGATGGATAGAGGTAGATTCTGATAGGGGTAGTTGCTTCGGTTACGAACTTCCAAAGACAGTTTGTAGTAGGTCAGTGAGTCGGTGACCTTCACGTCGAAAGAGAGCGTGTCTTCGCGCAGCCAGCCTTCGGTGGGGAGGGATTGGAAGGAATGGTATACGGTCTGTTTGTCGCAAGCGCTCAGCAGGCTTGCGACAAACAGTAGTATGATACCTTTCAGGCAGAGATTCCTATTCTTGAGCCGGTTTGTCATTTTGGGCAGGTCTTTCACCTTGAGGTTTGGGCTTATTGTTACGGGGCGGACGACGGTTGTTATTGTTCCGTTGTTGACGTTCGCCTTGTTGCTGTTCACCTTGTTTGGGTGCTTGCCGGTCTTGTTTCTGTCTCGGTTGCCGGTCTTGCCTGGATTGTTCTCTCTGGTTGTTGGATTGCGGAGCACCCTGCTGCTCACCTCCTTGCGGACGACCGTTTCCACTCTTTTTCTTTCTCTTGTTACGGCTGTTGTTGCTGTTCTCGCCACCGTTGCCGTCACCGCCACTCTTGCCTTTCCGGCTGCGGTCAAAGCGGGTGAGGCTCTCTTGTTCCAGCAAGTCCACCGGCTTTTTGGGCTCGGAGCGATGGGTTTCTTCTATCAGGCTGTCGGGCTTGATGCCACGTTTGTTCAAACCGATAATCTCGAAGGCGCGTCTGCCGCTGATGGTCACCAGGTTGGCAGGGATGTTCTTGTCACTTGAGTAGGTTATCTGGTTGCTCAGAATGTCGGCTTTGAAGAAGAAGAACTCGCCGTCTTTGGTTTCCAGGGTAATCTCGCGTGAGGGCAGGCGTTTCTGTGCTTCCACGTAGCAGTCCACTTCGTAGTTGAGGCAGCACTTCAGCTTGGCGCATTGTCCGGCAAGTTTCTGCGGATTCAGTGATATGTCCTGGAAGCGTGCAGCGCTGGTAGATACCGACACGAAGGAGGTCATCCAGGTGGCGCAGCAGAGTTCGCGTCCGCAGGGACCGATGCCACCAATGCGTCCGGCTTCCTGGCGGGCGCCAATCTGTTTCATCTCGATGCGCACGCGGAAGGCGTCGGCAAGGACCTTGATGAGCTGGCGGAAGTCCACACGTTCGTCGGCTATGTAGTAGAAGATGGCCTTGTTGCCGTCTCCTTGATATTCCACGTCTCCAATCTTCATGTTGAGGTTGAGGTCCAGGGCTATCTGACGCGAGCGTATCATGGTGGAGTGTTCACGGGCTTTTGCCTCGTTGTACTTCTCCATATCCACAGGCTTCGCCTTGCGGTAGATGCGTTTGATGTCTGCCTCGGACTTGATATTGGCTTTCTTCATTTGTAGCGGCACGAGACGTCCGGTCAGGGTCACCACGCCGATGTCATGTCCGGGGGTGGCTTCTACGGCTACGATGTCGCCTTTCTCCAGAGGTATCTTGTTGCTGTTGCGGAAATATCCCTTGCGGGTATTCTTGAACTGAACCTCTACCAGCTCGCTCTCATCGGCATTGCCCGGAATGTCTGCCAGCCAGTCGTAGGTGTTCAGTTGCTTGTCCTGCCTGCCGCAACTCTTGCAGCAGAGACCTCCGCTTCCGTTATGTAGTTTAAATTCCATCATCTATTTATTTACTATTTACGATTTGATACTTTGCATTTCATTATTTTGCCACTTTTCATTGTTTCAATAAAACAATCATTTTGAGAGAGAAGTCGAAAAACACCATGCGGGCGTTTACGTTCTGCTCGATGTGGCGTTGCGCTTCACTTAGTTCGTCCATGATACCCATGACGTTCCGTTCGTTGACAAAGGGGGCGAAACGGGTGGCGAAGTTCTGTTCGGGCAGCGTCATGTAGTTCATCTCCTTGCGGTGCAGGTTGTAGATGAAGTTCTCGCGGGTCATGCGCTGGCAGTAGTCCAGGAAGTTCTTCTGCCGTTCGCGTCCCATGGCAGCAAGCTGCTCGCTCCATTGTTTCATTTCCCGTATCTTGCGCTGGTAGGAGAGTCGCATCAGGCTGACAAAGAGGTTGAAGAACAGTTCGTTCTCTTCGTTCAGATGGATGGTCTCCAATGCTTTGATGAAGTCTCCGTTTGCCAGATGGGCTATCGTCTCGCTGTCGCGGGGCTGCACTCCGTACTTCTGCTGCAGGGCTTCGGCTATGTCGGCTTCTTCAATCTTGGGAATGTTGAAGCGCTGCGTGCGGCTGAGGATGGTGGGCAGTATCATTTCCGGAGCTTCGGAGATGAGGAGGAATATCGTTTTCTCGGGTGGCTCTTCCAGCAGTTTCAGCAGCTTGTTGGCGCATACTTCATGCAGCTTTTCGGGTAGCCATACGATGGTGACTTTGTAACCTCCTTCACTGGATTTCAGACTCAGCTTGCGGGTTATCTCGTCGCTTTCCTTGGCATAGATGATGGCTTGTCCGTTTTCGGCATCCATCTCGTTCAGCCAATGGTTCAGTCCGAAGTAGGGGCTGTTCTGCAGCAGGTGCCGCCAGTTGGCGATATAGTCGTCGCAGACTTCCTTTTTCCCTTTGGCACTCTTGACGATAGGGTATACGAAGTGTACGTCCGGGTGCACCAGCTTGTTCCATTTTACGCAGGAGGGACAAGTACCGCAGGCATCGGTTTCCGTCCGGTTGGGACAGCAGATGTAGCGGGCATAGGCAAGTGCCAATGGGAGTTTTCCTACTCCGGCAGGGCCACAGAAAAGTTGTGCGTGGGGAATACGTCCTTCCTGCACTTCTTGTATCAGCCTTTGTTTGGCTACCTCTTGGCCTATTATGTCCTTGAAACTGAACACGGGTTAATTAGTTATAAGTTATTACTTGTGACACTGCCAGTTGTCAATTGTCAACTGTTGATTGTCCATTGTTTAGTAGATTTGTTTGGCTACTTCCCTGATGCTGTCTGTGGCTCCTACCGAGTAGAAGTGGAGGCTTGGGACGCCATGGGCTATCAGCTCTTTGCACTGCTGCACGCACCATTCGATACCCACTTGCTGAGCTTCCGCATCGGTGTTGCACTTCAGAACCTCTTGGGTCAGTTCCTCGGGCAAATCTACCTTGAACGTCTTGGGTATCATGCTGAGTTGTGACAACTTCTTGAAGGGCTTGATGCCCGGGATAATCGGGATGGTGACACCGGCTTGACGGGCACGTTCCACGAAGTCGAAATATTTCCGGTTGTCGTAGAAGAGCTGGGTCACGGCATACTCTGCACCCATTTCCATTTTTTTCTTCAGCCAGTAGATGTCTGTATCCATGTTGGGGGCTTCTTCATGCTTTTCCGGATAGCACGCCACACCGTATGAAAACGGGGTATTGGTAACTTTCATCTCGGAGCCGTCCACAAAAATACCTTTATTGAAGTTGTTGATTTGCTCTTGTAGTTCGACGGCGTGGTGGTAACCGTTGCCCACGGGGATAAAAGAGGATTCGTGCTTTGCCTTGTCGCCACGAAGCACCAGCAGGTCGGTGATGCCGAGGAATTGCAGGTCGAGCAGCACGTACTCCGTCTCCTCGCGGGTGAAGCCGCTGCAAAGGATGTGCGGCACCATGGTGATGTTGTACTTGTTCTGGATGGCAGCAGCTACGGCTACGGTGCCGGGGCGGCGGCGCAGGCGGTTTCGCTGGAACAATCCGTTGCCGAGGTCTTTGTACACGTACTCGCTGCGGTGCGTGGTGATGTTGATGTATTTGGGGTCGAATTCCCGTAACGTATCTATGGTTTGATACAGCTTTTCGATGCCCGTACCTTTCAGTGGTGGCAATATTTCAAAGGAAAAAGCTGTTTTTTCGTTACTGTTTATCAGGTCGATTACTCTCATTTCTCTTTCGTTATCTTTGTCCGATTGGCAAAAATCTTGCACATTGGGAACAAAAATACAAAAAAGAAATGAGAAATGCCGAAATTGCCGGCTATTCTTTTATACAGCGGATGGAAAGAGCTTTATAGTAGGGCTTACCGGTGACATGGGCAGTGCTTGATACAAACTCGTCGCTTTCGCCGAGAAAATAAATGGTGCTTTCCGAAAGGGTATGCTTTGTATGATCCCAACTCCAAAAGGCGGTCATTTTATTGGGGCTGTTGTGTCCTTTGTTGTACCACATTCCTACCGGGAAAGCATTGAACCGGGTATGGTTGTTGACGGGGGCAACTTCACCGGATACCATTGCCTGCCATTCTCCTGCTTTTAGTATGGAGGCATCGTTGCCGGTGTAGTTTTTCAGCTGTTCCCAGTCTGCATCCGATGGAATTTTCCAGCCCTCGGGAGCCAGCTCTCCTGCCAGTATGGATTCTCCATTGTAAAAATAAATGTCATATTTGTCCGGCTTGTAATATCCGGCTTTGTCTGTTCCCAAGTCACTCTGTTTTTTCAAGGGAGCTCCGTCACGGTAGGTGGTGGCATGGAGCTCTTTACCCATCCAGTATTGGGCTCCAATCTTGACAATGGGGTATTCGGTAGACACTCCTTTTCTGATGTCTCGAAGGGTGTAGCATGCCACATTCACTTTGATGGCGTTTTCCGGTTTTTCCAGAAGTAGCTTATGGTTATTGTCTATATAGAGCTTGTCTATGCCGGTATATTCCCCTTTAGTGTAGGTAAATCCATAGTCGTCTGTATTCCAGCTTATTCTTCCTCCGCAGATGGTGTCTTTACGGTCTGCAAGCTGTAGGATGACTCCATTGCTTAGGTCGGTCTTTTCATTTTCACCTATGGGATAGGCTATAACGGCTCTGGAAGTCAATGACGCTGATTTGAGATATTCCTTGCAGACTTCTGCAATGGGTATCCCTTCGTGATAAATTCTGTACACATTTGAAAGAGAAAAGGAGAGAGCGGAGATATGTATGGCAGTGTAATCTTCCATATTGTCGGTGTCGATGGGAGGGAGGCTGCTCCATTCCTTGATTTTTCCGGCAAAACTGCTCAGTACGTTGCTGTTGCTCTGCATGGCTGATATGTTAATGATACATTGCGTGCTGCTACTCATTTCCACTTCGGGTATTGCACAACTGTATATACGTCCGCTCCACTCCATAATGAAGGATTGCTTGCCATCATTTATCGTTTGGGGTATGATGATGAATTCCTTGCCGGTAAGTTTGTTGTCTTTGACGCTCCATTCGCCGGAGGCTATGATGTCTTGTGTCCCCGTAAGATTACTGAAAGTCCCGTCTTCCAGATTATAATCGGCCGAGGTCTTGAGCCCGGTTGCGATGATACGCGGATTGGCTTTCAGCAAATCATTGGCAGAGTTGCTTGCGTCGGGTGTCAGAGAGATTGCCAGTTTGGACAGCTTGTGTTGGAACTCCAGGGTTACAGATTTGGTTTTACTGGTGATTCCTTGCGCTTTAGCTACCAAGAAGTCACTTTGTGCGCGGTTTTTCTCATTACTCTGGTCTATCTGCACAGATACGGGAAGAACGGGTGTACCGGCAGCTACCCCTTCGGTTTGGTAAGGGTGGTAACTGATAAAGTCCAGTGACACATCTCCTTCCGGATAGAATACTGTCTTTTTGGGAACCAGTGTGGAGCCTTCCGTATATTCCAGGGCCAGATTGTCAATATACCGTTTTCCCTTGATGGAGCCGGAGGAAGTGGTTGCAAACAAGCCCATTCTGTCTCCTTTTTCAAAGGCGGTGCTTGTGACCTTGGTACTGGCCTTTTCCATTTTGATAGAGAACGTGATAGGTGTCGTCCCTTCCTCGATTTCCGCTTCTGATTCTTCGTCAATCCGGTTCACACAAGCTGTATTCCCTAAGGACATGCAGCAGAATAAAGAGGCAGCCAAGACTCCTCTTGCAAGAATAAGTTTCTTCATTATATTATTATTGTGGGGCAACGGTTTTTCCGCTTTCCCAATTATACTCAATGAACCTTGTCTTAAAAATATGGATTTAGCAGAGCTATAACCGGTATGGAAAAGTCTTTTACGCTTTTGGATGCTAATTATCAGTATCACGCTTGATGCCGCAGTGCTTTTTAATCTTATTTTTTAATAACTTTTAATAGGTTTCGGGTACAAATGTAATTAAACGTGTTAAATGAAGAGGGATAAATCAATAAAACTTTTATAATTTATTTATCACACTCTGATTTTTTGCCTAACTTTACACGCTAAAATCGTAGACAATAATAAGTTAAACCATAGATATAAACTCATGCCTTTAAATTTACCCGATAAACTACCCGCTATCGAGTTGCTGAAAGAGGAGAATATATTTGTCATTGACAATTCCCGGGCAACCCAGCAGGATATCCGTCCGCTGCGTATCGTGATTCTGAACTTGATGCCGCTAAAGATTACAACGGAAACGGACCTGGTGCGTCTGCTTTCCAATACTCCGCTTCAGGTGGAAATCTCGTTCATGAAGATAAAAAGCCATACTTCCAAGAACACTCCGATAGAACACATGAAAACATTTTATACGGATTTCGACAAGATGCGCGGTGAAAAGTACGATGGCATGATTATCACCGGTGCTCCGGTAGAGCAGATGGATTTTGAGGAGGTGACTTATTGGGATGAGATTACTGAAATCTTCGACTGGGCGCGTACGCATGTCACCTCTACGCTCTACATCTGCTGGGCGGCGCAGGCAGGGCTCTATCATCATTATGGAGTGCCGAAGTATGCACTGGATAAGAAGATGTTCGGTATCTTTGAACATCGTACCTTGCAACCGTTGCATCCCATTTTCCGTGGATTTGATGATATGTTCTATGTGCCGCATAGCCGCCACACGGAAGTGCGCCGGGAAGATATACAGAAGGTTCCGGAATTGACGCTGCTTTCCGAGTCGGAGGATGCTGGTGTATATATGGCGGTGGCCCGTGGAGGGCGTGAGTTCTTCGTGACCGGCCATTCGGAATACTCCCCGCTGACATTGGATACAGAGTATCGCCGTGACTTGAATAAGGGCCTGCCCATTGAGATACCCCGTAACTACTATGTGGACGATGACCCGGACAAAGGAGTGCTGGTGCGTTGGCGTGCCCATGCCAATCTGTTGTTCTCCAATTGGCTGAATTATTTTGTATATCAGGAGACGCCGTATAATATTAATGAAATAGGGTGAGTTACTCGTAACTAAACGATGATAAAGCAACGTAAAATAGAGCTGCTGGCTCCTGCCAAGAATTTGGAGTGTGGCATAGAAGCAGTGAATCATGGGGCAGATGCGGTATACATCGGTGCACCCAAGTTCGGTGCGCGTGCGGCTGCTGTCAACTCTTTGGAGGATATTGCCGCTTTGGTGGAGCATGCCCATCTGTATAATGCCCGTATCTATGTGACGGTCAATACCATTCTGAAAGAAGAAGAGCTGAAAGAGACGGAGAGGATGATTTGGGAGCTGTACCGCATCGGTGTGGATGCACTGATTGTACAGGATATGGGGATTACGCGGTTGAATTTGCCGCCCATTCCGTTGCATGGCAGTACGCAGATGGATAACCGTACGCCGGAGAAAGTACGTTTCCTTGCCGATGCCGGTTTCCGTCAGGTGGTGTTGGCACGCGAACTTTCTTTGCAGGAGATACGCGGTATCCATGAGGCGTGTCCCGACGTGCCGCTCGAAGTCTTTGTACACGGGGCTCTTTGCGTCAGTTATAGCGGGCAGTGCTATGTCAGCCAGGCTTGTTTCGGACGGAGTGCCAACCGGGGGGAATGTGCGCAATTCTGCCGTTTACCCTTCAGTCTGGTAGATGCCGATGGCAAGACCATTGTGCGTAATAAGCATCTGCTTTCTTTGAAGGACCTCAACCAAAGCGAGGTGTTGGAAGAACTGCTGGATGCCGGAGCCACTTCGCTGAAGATAGAAGGCCGCTTGAAGGATGTGACCTATGTGAAGAATGTGACGGCGGCTTACCGTAGGAAGCTCGATGCCATTTTTGCCCGTCGCAAGGAATATGCCCGTGCTTCTTCGGGCACCTGCCGTTTCGATTTCCAGCCACAGTTGGACAAGAGCTTCAGCCGTGGTTTCACGCATTACTTCCTACAAGGCAGGGGAGGGGAAATCACTTCATTCGATACGCCCAAATCTTTAGGAGAGGAGATGGGCACTTTGAAGGAACAGCGCGGTGGATATATTACGGTGGCAGGCGTGAAGCCTTTCCACAACGGAGACGGCGTCTGTTTTTTGGACGAGCAAGGACGTTTGCAGGGTTTCCGTATCAACCGGGTGGACGGTAACAAACTCTATCCGGCAGGGGAAGTGCCTCGCATCAAACCTCGTACACGGCTTTATCGCAATTTCGACCAGGAGTTTGAACGTATCCTTACCCGTAAATCCTCCGAACGCAAAATCGGTGTTTGTTGGGAGTTGGCAGATACTTCTTTCGGTTTCAGCCTGACGGCTGCGGACGAAGATGATAACCGCGTGACACTCTCTTTCCCTTATCCGAAAGAACCGGCACGCACGCCACAGGCGGATAATCTGCGCAGCCAACTGGCTAAGTTGGGGAATACCCCTTTCGAGGTAGCCGGGCATTTATCAGAAGAGGCGTCGGGTATCAGGCTCAATCTCTCTGAAAACTGGTTTCTTCCTGCTTCCGTGGTGGCAGACTGGCGTCGGCAGGTGATAGATAGGCTGATTGTGGCTCGGCGTGTTACTTATCGTCGTGAGTTGGCTGTCTGGAAACCGACAAGCCATGCTTTCCCTGCTACTTCACTGACCTATCTGGGCAATGTGATGAACAGTGCTGCCCGGAGTTTTTACCGTGAGCATGGACTTTCGTCTATAGCACCTGCCTACGAGGCACAAGCGGTTCCGGATGCTGTACTCATGTTCTGCAAACATTGCCTGCGTTTCAGTATGGGATGGTGTCCCACCTATCAGAAAGGACATTCTCCTTATAGGGAACCTTATTATTTGGTTGGGACGGACGGCAAGCGTTTCCGCTTGTCTTTTGATTGCAAGAATTGCCAGATGAAAGTCATTGCTCATGAAGAGCCGCTTTAATGAAGGACGAAGAATGAGGAATTACTAATAAAGACTTGAAAATGAGGAGTGAGGAACGGGCACATAATGAAAGGCTGGCAAATGACCGGTACCGGGAAGCGGGCAGGGACAAACATCCTTTGCGTTCACTGCGTTCCCTCCTATTCTGCATTCTTTATTTTTCATGCTTCATTGCTTTAGTTTCCTGCCATTATTCCCGTCCTAATCTTGAAGATGAACATCTGTCTAAGGAGACGCGTGATTCGCTGGCCTATCTTTTTGAGCGGCATTATACTTGGAATACCAATCTGGAAGTGCTGGCAGATTCTGTGAATTTGGCTTGTCTGCCCGTGAAGGACTGCTATAATATGCTTTATCGGGGAGACCGCGTGGTGGTTGCCGAGTTCGCCATCCATCCTGCCGACAGTGTGGATAGTGTATGGGTGAAGCTTGCCCATTCGCAGGAAGTGCAGGGTTGGTTGCGGGAGTCCGAAATGATGCATGCCTTTGTTCCTACAGACAGCATTTCGCAGGCCATCTACTTGTTCAGTGATACCCATGCCTCTTATTTTATCATTATTTTTGCCTTGTTTGTGGCAGTCTGGCTGTTCCGGGCTTTTCGGCGCAAGCAGTTGAGGATGGTGTACTTTAATGATATAGACAGTCTCTATCCGTTGTTGCTATGTCTGCTGATGGCGTTCTGTGCCACTATTTACGAATCTATACAAGTGTTTGCGCCGGAGACGTGGCAACACTTCTATTTTAATCCTACCTTGTCGCCGTTCAAGGTACCGCTTGTGCTTTCTGCTTTTCTGATGGGTATCTGGCTGTTTATAGTGGTGTTGCTGGCGGTACTCGACGATTTGTTTCGCCAGTTAAGTCCGGCGGCGGCCGTATTCTATCTGTTGGGGCTGGCCTCCTGCTGCATCTTCTGTTATTTTTTCTTTATCCTGACTACATCTATCTACGTCGGATACTTGTTTTTGACCGCTTTTGTATGGGTATTCCTCAAAAGGCTTCGCATTTCGCTGCTGGCTTCACGCTATCGTTGCGGCAGATGCGGGCAGAAACTGAGGGAGAAGGGAGTCTGCCCACATTGCGGAGCTATCAATGAATAAAAAAGCTTTGTAACTTTTCCATATTCAGTAGGAAAATGTAACTTTGTAGTTGAACTTTTAAAAGGAGGAATTGATTATGAGTAGTTTGGAGTTGGAAGCCGGAAAATTGGAGTTGATTCGTGAGATAGTCAATATCAATAGCAGTACTGCATTGGAGAGCCTCAGAAAATATATGAAGGAGGTTTTGAATAAGAATAGTCATTCCATTCCGACAGCGGCAGATAGCAAATTGCTGACTAAGCGTATGCTTGCAAAGTATGCCGGTAGTTGGAAGGACAATCGTGATTCTGATGAAATCAATGATGATATATATGCATCACGCCTTTCTCGAAAAGAAGAAAACTTTAGCCCCTTTGACGAATGAAACGATATTTGCTTGATCTAATATTTGTGTTCACTTCATGCGTCAGAAATTTGGAGTAGACGAACATATTGAAAAGGTGGGCTGGGAACATTGTTGCATTTCGGAGGTTACGGTAGCAGAGTTGTTGTTCGGTGCAGAGCGAAGTAATAATGTGGAGAGAAACTTGCAGCTTGTTACTGATTTCTGCCAAGATATCAAGGTAATACCTTTGTCCTCGGCTTTATGTTGTTATGCCTGGAGTAAGGCTGCCTTATATAGTCAAGGAACTCCCATTGAGGATTTGGACTTATTTATAGGATGTACAGCGGTGGCTAACCAAATGATAATGGTTACTGAAAACAAGAAACATCTGGAAAGAATACCTAATATTGAAATTGAAAACTGGGTACATAGAGGATAACTTCTCCTCTGTCAGATAGAAACATAGAAACGGTCGTTCGGGTATGCAATGTGTAAGTACCCGAACGACCGTTTCTATTTTCCTTTACTTTCGGAGGGACAAAGCTCTCCAATCAGAACCTGCACCTCAACTCTATTCCCGCCTGCACAGGCCGTCCTTTCTGCATAAATCCGTTCCCCATACTCTCAAAATAGAACGAAGCATACTCTTTGTCCAGTGCATTGCGCACCCAGAAATCAATCTGTCCATGTCCTTTCTGGAAGCTGATACGTCCGTTCAGCGTGCCGTAGAAGGCTTGGCTCACGGTATTCTTCTCGGTCCAGTAGATGCGCCCGGCACCGGTGTAGTTAGCGTTCAGCTGGATGCGGTCCAGCCAGTGTCCCGGACGGATGCGGAAGATGTACTGACCGCCCACGTTCATGGTATGCTTGGGAACAAAGGGTACGTGCTTGCCGTTGTAGCTGATTTCCTGAAGCTCCCCATTCACTTTCTCGTTGGTGATGTAATCCTTAAAGGTGGCATAGGTATAACCATAACTTGCATTCAGCGTGAAGTCCGTAGCAACGGCAGCCGTCAAGGCAACCTCTGCCCCCTGGCTGCGGCTTTTGCCGGCATTTGCCGTTTCGCGTCCCAGTCCGCTTGGGGCGAAGCGTGAAATCTGCTGGTCGCGGGTTTCCAGCCAGAAGATGGCGGCGTCGGCATGCAGACGTCCGTCCAGCAGATTCAAGTGTGTTCCTATTTCGTAGTTCCAGGTCTGTTCGGGCTTGTAGACGGTGGCGGATTTTGCATCCGGATTCTCTCCCGCATCGGGGAAGTATTTGCCCACCAGCTCTTTGTAGGCATCCGGCACGTTGGGCATAATCGCCTCTTTGCTTTGCCGCATCATGTCATTCTTCAAACTGGATTGCAGCAGGTCGGAGAACATCTGCACGTTGTAGCCTCCCGAACGGTAACCTTTGCTGACCGTTGCATACACATTTCCTCTGTTTCGCGCAAAGTCATACTGCAAAGCAAACTTGGGCAACAGCTGAAGATAATCCTTATCAATGTTTCCTTGGTAGCGCGACTCTACGGTCAGCGCCGTCTCCGGCATCATCTCTATTTCGCGGATGACGACGTCGCCCCGCTTCATTTCTCCCTTGATGCCCACCTTGTAGTCCAGGCTGGTGCCGGAGTTGTAATCCATCTTCATACGCTCATAATCCAGGCGTAACCCGGCAGTGAACGACACTCCTTTCAGCCCGAATAAATCTCTGAAGGTGGATTGATGAAAGAGTGCCCCATTCAGCAGCGGAGTGTCGAAACTGCCCCCGATGGGCATGGTCCGGCTGCTGATGCCCAGTGAGGGCAGGATATTCATGCTCATGGACGGTCCCATCTCTACTTGTATTTGCGATGGGATGACACTGCCCAACATCTGGTTCAGCATCCCCATTCCGGCTTCCCTGAAAGTGACGGGAGCTTCCGTATTCAGCCATTGGTAGAAGCCGAAGGCGCCGGTGGTCCATTGCCAGCGGCTGCCGCTTTTACTCTTCAAGATGATTTCCTCGCTCAGTGCGTGGGAGCGTTGTTTCTGTTGCAGGGTATAGATGTCGTTGGCGGTGAAGTCTTGGTCTATGTCCATGCAGTCCTTTAGAAACTGGTAGCCGGTGACCATGCTCAACGTGAAGTGCTGTGTCTGGTATTCCAGGTTCAGACCCGTGTTCAGCAGGTTGCGGTAGTAGTTGCTGCGGGCGTTATTGGAGATTTTTCCGATGTAGGGCTTCAGCGGCTCGCTCTGTGCTTCGGGGGCCAGGCTGCCTTGGTAGAAATACGGGTAGCCACCCTGGTCGCTGTATTCGTAGTTGATGTTTAGGTCCACCTTCCAGTTGTCCGAGGGGAGGTAGATGGCGCGGATGCGTCCGCCTGCCGATTGCCCCTTGTCCGCTTTCTCGTCCCTCACCGTGTTGCGGAAGAATCCTCCTTGATAATCGTAAAAACCTCCGGTGGAAAAGGCGAACCGTTCCGAAAGGCGGTGATAGTGGGTCAGCGAGGTATTATAGGCATTGTACGTACCTGCCCCCATGCGGAAGTCCGTCCCCTGGTAGGAGAAGGGCGATTTGGTGTGCACCTTAATCAATCCGCCCATGGCATTGCGCCCGTAGAGCGTGCCCTGCGGACCGCGTAGCACGTCGATGCGCTCTACGTCGGCATAGCTGAAGTCGAAGGCTGACTTGTCTATATAAGGTATATTGTCTACATAAAGTCCTACGGAGGGAGTGTTGATGCGCGAGCCGATGCCGCGGATATAGACTGCCGAAGTCAGTCGCGAGCCGTAGTCGGGGATAAACATATTGGGCACTACGGATGTCAGATTCTTGATGGAGTTCACCTGTGCGTTCTGCATGTCCTGCTGCGAAAGCAGGGTGACGGCGGCGGGCTGCTCGCGCAGTTTCCGGTTTTCTTTGGGGGCGGCAATGACGGTTATTTCCTCTACATCCACCACTTTCAAGGTGTCTGCCTCTTCGGCAAGTACGTTGCCGGTTGCCAGGAGGCAGAAGATACCGGTCAAAATTCTATATCTATTCATAAACTGGTTTTTTAGCGCCTGCAAAGTAAAGGGATTCTTGCGGAAGGGACAATCCTCATTTATTAGGATTTCGTTCCTGGAGTGCTAATCTTAAATCGTTCCATCATGCGGAAAATATCGTTCCTCCGTGGGGTAAAAATCGTTCCACCATGGTGGAACGATTTTTACCCCACGGAGGAACGATTAGATGTTAGCACATTAGCACACTAATTGGGGCGAAGTTTTTCTGAAAAGACTTCGCTTCTGATGTATCCGGTTGTAGGATTATATTCTGTCCGCTTCCACATATCCGTGCATCACGGCATAGATAGTCAGCCCGGACACGGACTTGATACCCAGCTTCTCGGTGATATTCTTGCGGTGTGAGATGACGGTGGTCAGGCTGATGTTCAGTTTGTCGGCAATCTCCTTGTTGATGAGACCTTTGGTAATCAGCACCAGCACTTCTATTTCGCGGGCGGAAAGGTCGTGCCCGGCGGCTGTATTTATTGCCATATCCGAGTGTCTGGCGGGTGCCGGCTTTCCGTGGTTTTGTCTGTATTGGTTTCCGTATTGGCGCAGCTGCAGAATGTTTTTTGCCAGATTTTGTTCGTCCTGATAGATGTTTAGCGTCGGCATGCCCGACAGTTGGGGGACGGTTTCACCATTGACCAGCACAATGGTTTTGGGCTTGCGCTCCAGAAAGAAAGCGGTATGCTCGAAGTAAATCTGTGAAGAGATGAAATAATGTACATACATGTCAGGCGTATCATCCATCAGTTCGCCAAAGGAACGGAAAGAGCGGATGATGGCTGTCGGGATGATTTCCTCCAGCAAGTTCTGCAGTCCCAGACAGGAGAGGGTGTTGGAGTCGACGATTGCTATTTCAGGAGTCATTCTCGTTTTTTTGTTTCTGCAAAAATACGGATTATTTTTTAGGGTTTGTCTGTGCGGGGCTGCAAAATGAAAAATTCTCCTATGCAGAACTATTCTCCCTCTCCTTTTGGGGAGCGGGGAGTGTCTCCTTTCGCATATTGGCTGGGGCTGACATTGAAATATTTCTTAAAGACTTCCCGGAAGTATTTCCCATCGCAGAAACCGGTTCTTTCTGCTACTTCAGTCACGGAATATTTCCCTTCTTTCAATAGCTCGGTAGCATGTTTCAAACGGATATTCCGTACGAAATCTGCCGGTGCCTGGCCGGTCAGCGCTTTCAGTTTACTGTAGAAACTGGTACGGCTCATATTCAGGAGCGAGCACAATACGTCCACTGTGAAATCGGGATTATCCATGTTCTCCTCGATATGTCTCTTTACATTCGACATGAATTTCCAGTCGAGACTGTTGGAGCAAGTGGTAGTTGTGGAGGGCTCTTCTTCTGTATTGATTTCCAAATTCGCATATCTCTTGCGCAGCAATGCGCGGTTGGCAAGCAGATTGGCAATGCTGGCTTTCAGTATGTTTATGCTGAAAGGTTTTACAATATATTCGTCCGCATCGATATGGAGTCCTTCGAGAATGTTCTTTTCATCTCCCAGTGCCGTCAGCAGTACTACCGGGATGTGGGATGTTTCAATATCGTTCTTGATGGCGATGCATAATTCGTCGCCTCGCATTTCCGGCATCATGATGTCGGAAAGAATCAGTCCCGGCCAGAATTGTTTTACAATGGTCAGCGCTTCCTTGCCGTTGTTGCATACTTGTACATTGTAAATCGGAGAGAACGACTGGAAGAGATAGTTGCGCAGCTCGTCATTGTCTTCTACAATCAAGATGCGATGCAGTTTGTCATTGTCTTCAGTCCGGAGTTCTCCGGCAAGTTTCAAAGGAACGGTGGGGACATCCGGTTCATAGAAGGTCTTCTTATCCTTAACGGACAGAGTGAAGTTCTTGAACTGTTCTTTCTCTTTGGGAAGGATGATTCTGACAGTACTGCCTTGGCATTCGGTGCTCTCAATGTATATTTTTCCATTGTGCAGGCTTACCAGCTTCCGCACCAGCATCAGACCGATACCGCTTCCCGTTATTTTGGAGTTGATGGCATTTGTTCCACGGAAGTGCATCTTGAACAGTTTTCTTTGTTCTTTGGCGGGAATTCCTATTCCATTATCTTTGACTTCTAGTCTCCAGGAGCTTTTCATGTCATAAACAGAAATGAGTATATCGCCATTTTGGGGAGTATACTTCAGAGCATTGGATATGACATTTTCCAGGATAGAGTCCATCTTCTCTTTGTCGAACCATACATTCATGTAGCTGAAATTGCTTTCGTATCTGAAAGTGATATGTTTTATGGTGGCATAGGTCTGGAAATTGTTGTATATCTCCTTGATGTAAGTATTCAATTCATATTCTGCTATGTACAGATGAGGGGAATATACTTCTGCCCGTTCAAAGTTTATCAGATTGGTAGTCATGCGCAGGAGGGAGTTGACATTTCTCAGTGCCATGTGCATATTGTTGGTCTCGGCTTCGTTCAGTGTCTTGTTTTCAAGCATTTCTTCCAGAGGTGCCTTTATCAGTGTCAATGGCGTGCGGATATCATGCGCGGTATTGACAAAGAAACGGGTTTTCTCATCGGATATCTTTTTCTGTTTTCTCAGTGCCATGACACGGAAACCGACAACGGACATCAGTACTGTCAGCAGGACATAGCAGGCTATGGCCCAAAAACTGAACCAGACGGGGCGCGCAATGCTGATGTCGATGCTTCGCTCTTCAAAATAAAGATAAGGCTCTTCCTTGGATACCGCCCGTATGTAAAGTTTGTAATCGCCCGAGGCAAGGTTGGTGAAGCGGAGATGCCCTTCTTCACCCAGGCGGTTCCAGTCATCGTAAAAGCCTTCCAGCTTCCAGTAGAAAGTGACATTGTCCGGCGCGTCATAATTGATGGATGAAATACTGAGGGAAAAAGTGTTCTGGTTATATTTCAGCTTTAACCGGTCTGTCTGGTTGATGTTTTCCTTCAAGGGGGAATTCGGACTGCCGGGAAAGACTGTCTGATAGAGTATCTGAAAATCGCTGAGTATCATAGGAGAGTAGATGTACTTGGGCAAACGGGTTCCTTCGGGAAACTCGATGGCTCCGTCTGTGCTGCCAAAGACAAAACCCTTGTTCTTGCGTAGCGTTCCGGAAGAGGCATTGAAGCAGGAGGACATCAGCCCTTGCTCTTTAGTCCAGTTGTGGAATGTCTTCTCCGTAGGGTGGAAACAGCTGATTCCGTTTTCGGTACTCATCAGGATATGCCCGTCCGACTCGGGGAGTATGGTGTAGATGTTGTTTGAAATCAAGGCACAATTGTCCTTGTGATAATGCTTGAACGTACTGTCCTTTGCGTTGTAGACAACCACTCCGGAGCCGTTTGTTCCTATATATAGAGAGAGGTCTTCCGCTTGGTAAAGTGTGTTGATGTAGGTCGTCTCTTCCTGCAAGGCGACATATTGGAATCTACCCGACTCTTTGTCCAGCAGATACAGTCCGGCACTTGTCCCAATCCACATGTGTCCGTCATCCTTTTCTGTAATGGCGGTGACGGAATTTATTCCGGGATACAGACGGACGGAATTCAGGGACAAATCGAAGCACTTCAGATTATAGAACCCTCCGGACCAGATATATCCTTTGGAGTCTTTTACGATGTCGCGGATATACTTGTCAGGACGAATGTTGTCCGGATTGAGCAGGTAAGGGGAGAAATATTCTACCGAGAGTGTCCTTTTATTTATTTTGTATACTCCCGAAGTATATCCTCCTGCCCAAATAATGCCGGGTGATACCTCGCATAGCGTAATGAAGATGTGATTCTTGTTTTTCAGTTGATGGTCGAAGGAGCTCAGGAATGAATGCCACTGCCCGGTTTTCGATTGATAAAGGCTGATTCCGTTACTTGTTCCGAACCATAGGTCTCCGTCACTGTCTTCAATGACAGAGTGTACCTGGTCGTTGACCAGCGATTGTCTGTTTCCGATAGAATGCTTTATCCAGTTGTAGCTTTTGTACCGGTTGTCTATAATGGTAATTCCTTCCGGGTAGTTGGCTATCCATATCCGCTTTTCTTCATCAATATAAATGTCATTGATGTTATTGCTGTTCATCTCATTGTGGCTTTTGTAGCTGGAGACGATGTACGGTTCCGAGATACACGAGTTCATGTTGATTTTGTGTATACCCATACCTTCTGTCGCTATCAATAGCTCTGTCTGGTTCAGAGGCTTGATTCGGGCAATGTTTACATCGCTCAAATCCGTATTGGAGTGTATAATCCGTTGTTGCCGTATGTCGTAGGCAAAGACTCCTTTTTCAAAAGTACCGATGAAAAGTCTTTGTGATTCTTGGTGGAAATAGAGTGAACTGATTTGGGCCTGGATTTTGTCAAGAGGTTCAAGAGGGACAATCTGCAATGTCTCATTTTCGAGTTTGACATATCGCAATCCCTTGTCGGTACCCATGAAGAAGTGGTTATTGTCCACTTGTTCGATACTTGTAATGCTGCTTTTCAGTTCATTGGACATTTGATGGACCTCTCCGGTTTGTGTGTCGTAGAGAGCGATGCTGTATCTGCTGCAGAGCCAAATCCTGTGATTGCAGTCCATATAGCCGTAGCTGATATTGACCGGTGTCTTGGGCAGTTTATATACTCTGTTGAACACATCGTGTTCTTGGTTGTATTGAAAAATGCGACCGGCTTTACCTATGACCCATAATTTCCCTTTCTCTTCAAAATATAGCCAACCGAGATGGATGGGGAAACTTGACTCTTTGTTTTCTTCTATTAATTTATAATGCTTGATGTCTTTTCCATTGTACCGGTCTATGCCTTCGTTGGTGAGGAACCACATGTAACCTACCGAATCCTTTTGAATGTCGAAGATTCTGCGGTTGCTCAATCCGTTTTCCACCCCTATGTATTTATATGTTTGCGCCGTAGCTATGAGAGGCAAAAGGAATAGAAAGCATACAATGTTTATGATGAACCTCATAATAAATACAATATAACAATATATATGTGATAATAGTTTACAAATTAAACGAGAAAAAGTGAAAAATCAAAATTTGGATGTAAATATTATAGCTTAATCAAAGAATGCCTTTGCCGCTTCCGCACATCGTTCGCCGTCAATTCCGGCAGAAACAATGCCTCCGGCATATCCGGCGCCTTCTCCGCAAGGGAACAATCCTTTTACGCGTACATGTTGCAGTGTCTCCTTGTCTCTTGTTATGCGTACCGGCGCCGAAGTACGGGTTTCCACTCCAATCATTGTCGCCTCGTTCGTCAAGAAACCACGGCTGTATTTCCCGAATAGCTGGAAACCTTTGCTCAGGCGTTCTGCAATGAAAGAAGGCATCCAGAAGTGGAGAGGTGAGGAAACCAGTCCCGGTGCATACGAAGTTTCCGGCAGGTCGTAACTCAGTTTTTTCTTAGTGAAGTCTGCCATTCTCTGTGCCGGTGCTGTCTGCTTCATATTGCCTTGTTGCCAGCAGAGGCGCTCCAGATACTCTTGAAAATACATCATGCTTAATTGGGAGTTGACGGTTGGCAATTGACAATTAGTCGTGCTGTCGTGCTGCATAGAAATTGTAAATTGTAGATTGTCAATAGTAAATTGCTCTATGTCTTCCGGGCGTAGCTCTACCACCATTCCCGAATTGCTCCAACGGGAACCGCGGTTGCTGGGACTCATCCCGTTGACTACAATCTGCTCGGGACCGCTGGCGGCGGGCACAACGAAGCCGCCGGGACACATGCAAAAGCTATATACTCCTCGTCCGTCCACTTGGTTTACAAAACTATATTCGGCGGCAGGCAGATATTTTCCCCGTCCGTTCCGGTTGTGATATTGTATTTGGTCTATCAAGGTGGCAGGGTGTTCTAGTCGTACGCCTACGGCAATGCCTTTAGCTTCAATCTCTACATTGTTGGCGGCAAGCCAGCGGTATACGTCCCGGGCAGAGTGACCGGTGGCAAGTATCACCGGGCCAAGGAAAGTCTTGCCGGTATTTGTTTCAATGCCTTTGACTTCATCCTTCTCTATGAGTAGGGCGTCCATGCGTGTTTCGAAGTGGACTTCGCCACCACACTGGATGATAGTGTTCCGCATGTTTTCGATGACACGCGGCAGTTTGTCTGTACCTATGTGCGGATGTGCATCTACCAGAATGGAAGTGGAGGCTCCATGTTGGCAGAAGACGTTCAGAATCTTGTCTACATTGCCACGCTTCTTACTGCGTGTGTACAGCTTGCCATCCGAGTAAGCTCCGGCACCTCCCTCTCCGAAGCTGTAATTGGACTCCGGGTTGACGAGTTGCTGGCGGCTGATTTGCGCCAAGTCTTTCTTGCGTTCCCGTACGTCCTTTCCACGCTCCACAATGACGGGGCGCAGACCGAGCTCTATCAGTCGCAGGGCGGCGAAGAGTCCTCCGGGACCGGCGCCTACCACTACTACTTGGGGCTTTCCTTCTACATTATTATATAAGGTATGTTGATATTCGTCCTCTTTCGGCATTTCGTTCAGATATGCCCGTACGTTGAGGTTGATATAGATTGTCCGTTGGCGGGCATCGATACTGCGCTTCAAGATGCGCGTTGCTGTTATCTCCCGTGTATTCAGTCCTTTCTCATGTACTAAGTACTCTTTCAGGCGTTGCTCGTTTGCCGCTACTTCGGGCAATACGCGCAGTTGGTATTCTTGTATCATAATGATTATCCGAATAGGGCACGGAATGCTTCTTCCACCTTCCGTACCGGTATCAATTCCATTTTAATCTTCTTCGTGTTCAGTCCTTGCATATTATACTTGGGAAGTATGAATCGCTTGAATCCAAGTTTCTCTGCTTCTCCGATGCGCTGCTCTATGCGGTTCACTGGACGGATTTCACCTGACAGACCTATTTCTCCCGCCATGCACACCTCCGGCTCTATGGCCGTGTCCATGTTGCTGGAGAGGATAGAGCTGATGACGGCAAGGTCTATTGCCGGGTCGTTCACTTTCAATCCGCCGGCAATATTGAGAAATACATCTTTCTGTGCCAGTTTGAAGCCTACACGTTTTTCCAATACGGCCAGCAGCATATTCATGCGGCGGATGTCGAACCCTGTGGCAGAGCGTTGTGGGTTACCATATACGGCACTGCTGACCAATGCCTGCGTCTCGATGAGGAACGGTCTGATGCCTTCTATCGCGGAGGCGATGGCTATGCCGCTCATACCTTCATGGTCTTGGCTCAGCAGCAGTTCGGATGGGTTGCTCACCTGCCGTAATCCATCTTGCCGCATTTCGTAAATACCCAGTTCGGCAGTGCTTCCGAAGCGGTTCTTGATGCTGCGCAGGATGCGGTACATGTAGTGCTGGTCGCCCTCGAACTGGAGTACGGTATCCACGATATGTTCCAGTACCTTGGGGCCGGCTATGCTTCCTTCCTTATTGATATGCCCGATAAGGATGACCGCCGTATGCGTTTCCTTGGCAAAACGCAGGATGGAGGCGGAGCATTCCCGTACCTGGGCGATGCTTCCCGGCGACGATTCAAGGGTTTCAGTAGAAATCGTCTGTATGGAGTCGATGATGACGATGTCCGGGCGGATGTTCTTGATATGGACGTAAATCTGTTCCAGGGAAGTTTCGCACACGATGAGGCAATCACTGGAAGCACTTGTCAAACGGTCGGCACGCAGTTTCAACTGACGGGTACTTTCTTCGCCGGAGACGTAGAGGATACGTTTCTCCGGTATACGGAGTACGGTTTGTAGCACCAGGGTGGATTTCCCGATGCCCGGTTCGCCGCCAATCAAAACAAGAGATCCTTGTACAAGACCACCACCTAGTACCCGGTTCAGTTCGGCATCATGGAGGTCGATGCGCGGTTCGTCATCGGCTACAATTTCATGGAGGGTTATGGGTTTGGCTTTGGCGGTCTCTATGCCCGATACGGGACGCTTGTTCACCACTTCTTTCCGTACCACCTCTTCCACATACGTGTTCCACATTCCGCACGACGGACACTTGCCTACCCATTTGGGAGAGTCTTGTCCGCAGTTGCTGCATACATAAACCGTCTTCTCTTTAGCCATAGTTGTGCATTCTCTTCTAAAATGATTGCCCAAAGGTACAATTTTTCGATGCAGGGCTTGCAGACTCCCATAGAGTTTTTTTATTTTTGTGAGTAGAAAACAATAACATGTTATAAAAGCCATGATAGAAGATATTCTTGCATACAACAAGCGTTTTGTAGCCGAGAAGGGGTATGAGAAATACATCACGAATAAATACCCGGATAAGAAGATTGCCATCCTCTCTTGTATGGATACCCGTTTGACCGCTTTACTGCCGGCAGCCTTGGGCATCAAGAACGGCGATGTGAAGATGATAAAGAATGCGGGTGGAATCATTTCACATCCGTTCGGTAGTGTCATTCGTAGCCTGATGGTGGCCATTTACGAGTTGGGCGTGACGGAAGTGATGGTTATTGCCCACTCCGATTGCGGTGCGTGCCACATGAGCAGCGCCCAGATGATAGAGCATATGAAGGCCCGGGGCATCAAGCAGGAGACGATTGATATGATTCGTTTCTGCGGAGTGGATTTCGAGTCTTGGCTGTATGGATTCGAAGATACGGAGAAATCGGTAAAAGGTACGGTGGAAGCTATTATCAATCATCCGCTGATACCGAATGATATCAATGTCAGCGGTTTCATAATAGATTCTGTGACGGGAGAATTGACCCCGGTGCAGTGATAGTTGTGCTTCACACGGTAATTTCCCCTGCCAGCGGTCGTCCCATCAGTTCGCGTATTTCGGCAGGTGGATAATCGTGCCCCAGAAGGAACATCAGCTTGGTTACGGCAGATTCCGTTGTGCTGTCATATCCGCAGACAACTCCTGCCTGCATCAGTTGGTAACCGGTTTCATAGCGCTCCATTTCAACAGTGCCGGCACTGCATTGGGTGACGTTGACAATGATGATGCCTTGTTCGCAGGCATCATGCAGGCGGCGTAGAAACCATTCCTTTCGGGGAGCGTTGCCGGAACCGTAGGTTTCGAGGACTACGGCCTTCAGTCCTTTAGTGGCAAGTATGGCTGCCACGACATTTTCCTGAATACCTGGAAAAAGCTTCAGTATGGCGATGTTGGTATCAAGCAGATAATGAGGCTCCAGTTCGTGGGGAGTGCCGTGCGTATGAATTTGCACATTATTATATTTAATATGTATACCGGCGGAAGCGAGTACCGGATAATTGAAGGAACGGAAAGCATTGAAGTTCTCCGCGTTCATTTTGGTGGTACGGTTGCCGCGCATCAGGTGGTTTTCGAAGAAGATGCAGACTTCGGGTACGATGGGCTGTCCGTTGGAGTGGCGGTCGGTGGCTATTTCGATGCTGGTCAGCAGGTTTTCCTTGCCGTCTGTGCGGAGCACGCCAATGGGCAGTTGCGAGCCGGTTAGGATGACGGGCTTGTTCAGCCCTTCAAGCATGAAGCTGAGTGCAGAAGCTGTGTAGGCCATGGTGTCTGTGCCATGCAGGATGACGAAGCCTGTATATTGGTTGTAGTTGTTGCTGATGATGCGTACCAGTTTGCGCCAGGCATCGGGGTCCATGTCCGAGGAATCCATGGGCGGGTCGAATTGATAAGTGTCGATACGGAACGCAAATCTCTGAAGTTCGGGAACATGTTTCTGCAACTGCTCGAAGTTGAAGCTTTCCAGGGCGCCGGTTTCTGCATTCTCTATCATTCCGATAGTTCCACCGGTGTATATTAGCAAAACGGAAGTGTTTTCTGGGTTCATGCGCACTTTTCTTTCATGTTTTCCATGCAAATATAATGATATATATTGAGAATGATAGCAAAATGTTAGAAAAGAATAAACGGATATACAGAAAAAAGGTATGGAAAGTGTGAAAGTGTAAGCCGTAAGTTGTGCATATTTCTTGCCTTTTTAGAGGCTTTCTGTATTTTTATCGCAAAAAAGTCGCAAAAAGTGATAGATTGAATGTTTTTATTGTTACTTTTGCAACACTTATCATAAATGATAGAAACAAGAGACTATGAACAAGTACTATCAACATACAGTCACATCCATGTGGACCATGACCCTTAGGGGTTAGGGATAGTATTTTGTGTTTCTATGTGTTACACCATTTTCAAGCAGTTTTTCCATTTAATTAAAGTCAATGCAAGCCGTAGCAGCTTGTTTCCGACACATTGTATCAACCATCTCAACAATATAAAGAGAAATGAAAGTAATGAAATTCGGCGGAACGTCCGTAGGTTCCGTGAACAGTATTTTGAGCGTCAAGAGAATTGTAGAAGCAGTCGATGAACCGGTTATCGTGGTGGTGTCCGCATTGGGCGGCATCACGGACAAGTTGATAAACACCTCTAGAATGGCGGCAGCCGGTGATGCTTCTTACGAGAATGAGTTCCGGGAGATTGTCTATCGTCATGTGGAAATGATTAAGGAAGTGATTCCGGCAGGCGAGGCGCAGGTTGCCTTGCAACGCCAGATTGGTGAGCTGCTCAACGAGCTGAAGGACATCTTTCAGGGCATTTATCTGATAAAGGACCTTTCGCAGAAGACGTCCGATACGATTGTGAGCTATGGCGAACGTCTTTCATCTATCATCGTTGCCCAGTTGACGGGAGCGGAGTGGTTTGACTCACGCAAGTTTATCAAGACGGAAAAGAAGCATTCCAAGCATGTGCTGGATACGGAGCTGACAAATTCGTTGGTGCGCGAGACATTCAGTAGCCTGCCCAAACGCGTATTGGTTCCGGGTTTTATCTCCACAGACAAAATGACGGGAGAGGTAACGAACCTGGGTAGAGGTGGCTCTGACTATACGGCGGCAATCATTGCTGCTGCACTGGATGCCGACAGTCTGGAAATCTGGACGGATGTAGACGGATTCATGACAGCTGACCCGCGTGTGATTTCCAGGGCATACACTATCAATGAATTGAGCTATGTGGAAGCTACGGAGCTTTGTAACTTCGGTGCGAAAGTGGTCTATCCGCCTACAATCTATCCGGTTTGCCACAAGAATATCCCCATTCTGGTGAAGAATACCTTCAATCCGGAGGGTGTGGGAACTGTCATCAAGCGAGAGGTTTCCGACCCGCAAAGCAAGGCCATCAAGGGTATTTCATCCATCAATGATACGAGCCTAATTACAGTGCAAGGCCTTGGTATGGTAGGTGTCATCGGTGTGAACTACCGTATCTTCAAGGCGCTGGCAAAGAATGGCATCAGTGTGTTCCTTGTGTCCCAGGCTTCTTCGGAGAATTCAACGTCTATCGGTGTGCGCAATGCGGATGCTGATCTGGCTTGCGAGGTGCTGAACGAGGAGTTTGCCAAAGAAATAGAGATGGGAGAAATTTCTCCTATTCAGGCAGAAAAGAACCTGGCTACCGTGGCCATCGTAGGCGAGAACATGAAGCATACACCGGGTATTGCCGGAAAGCTGTTCGGTACGTTGGGGCGTAACGGTATCAATGTGATTGCTTGTGCGCAGGGTGCTTCGGAAACCAACATCTCGTTTGTAGTGGACAGCAAATCATTGCGCAAATCGCTGAATGTCATCCATGATTCTTTCTTCTTGTCGGAATATCAGGTACTGAATCTTTTTATCTGCGGCATAGGAACCGTAGGCGGCAGCTTGATAGAGCAAATCCACAGCCAGCGCCAGAAGCTGATGCAGGAGAACGGCCTGCAGCTGAATGTAGTGGGCATTGCCGATGCAAACAAAGCCATGTTCAGCCGCGAAGGTTTCGATTTGGGACGTTTTCGTGAAGAACTGCAGGAGAAGGGAAAGGACAGCTCTCTGGAAACGCTGCGTAATGAGATTATCGGTATGAACATCTTTAACTCTGTCTTTGTGGACTGTACGGCAAGTGCAGGCGTGGCTTCCCTTTACAAGGACTTGCTGCTGCACAATGTTTCGGTAGTGGCTGCTAACAAGATTGCTGCTTCTTCCGAATACGAGAACTACCGTGAACTGAAACAGATTGCCCGCCAACGCGGTGTGAAGTACTTGTTTGAAACCAATGTAGGCGCCGGACTCCCCATCATCAATACCATTAACGACCTTATCCATAGCGGTGATAAGATATTGAAGATTGAAGCCGTGCTGAGCGGTACGTTGAACTATATCTTCAATAAAATCAGTGCCGACATTCCTTTCAGCAAGACCATTAAGATGGCGCAGGAGGAACGTTACTCCGAGCCCGATCCGCGTATCGACCTCAGCGGAAAGGATGTTATCCGCAAACTGGTGATTCTGGCACGCGAGGCCGGTTACTGTTTGGAACAGAGCGATGTTGAGAAGAACCTCTTTGTGCCCGATGACTTCTTTGAAGGCTCCCTGGATGACTTCTGGAAGAAAGTGCCGAGCCTCGATGCCGATTTCGAAGCCCGCCGCAAGGTGTTGGAAGCCGAGAACAAGCATTGGCGTTTCGTAGCCAAACTGGAAAATGGCAAAGCATCTGTCGGTTTGCAGGAAGTCGGCGCCAACCATCCGTTCTACGGGCTGGAAGGCAGCAATAACATCATCCTGCTGACCACGGCACGTTATAAGGAATATCCGATGATGATACAAGGCTACGGAGCCGGTGCGGGTGTAACGGCTGCGGGGGTATTTGCGGATATTATGAGCATTGCAAACGTTTAATCCAAATCGTAATATAGAAAGATGAAACACATCATTATATTGGGTGATGGTATGGCCGACTGGCCCGTGAAGGCTCTGGGAGGCAAAACCTTGCTGCAGGCGGCTGCAACTCCCTATATGGACAAGCTGGCACGCATGGGACGTGTGGGAAGGCTGGTGACGGTGGCCGAGGGATTTCATCCCGGCAGTGAGGTGGCGAATATGTCCGTTCTGGGCTATAACCTGCCGAAGGTGTACGAAGGCCGCGGTCCATTGGAGGCGGCGAGTATCGGTGTGGACTTGCAGCCGGGTGAGATGGCGATGCGCTGCAACATTATCTGCATCGAGGGAGACAATATCAAGAATCATTCTGCCGGGCACATTACTACAGAGGAAGCGGATGTGTTGGTAAAATACCTTCAGGAGCATTTGGGTGATGACCGCGTGCATTTCCATACGGGCGTGCAATACCGCCATCTGCTGGTAATAAAAGGAGGGGACAAGCGCATTGACTGTACGCCGCCCCACGATGTCCCTTTGAGGCCTTTCCGTCCGTTGATGGTGAAGCCGATGGAGGGTACGGAGAATATTTCGGTCCCCGAAGGCGGTGCAGAGCTTACTCCGAAGCAGACTGCCGATTTGATTAATGATTTGATTCTCCGTTCGCAAGTGTTGCTGGAAAACCATCCGGTCAACATGAAGCGGAAGGCCGAGGGTAAGGACCCTGCCAATAGCATCTGGCCGTGGAGTCCCGGTTATCGTCCGCAGATGGAGCGCCTTTCAGACAAGTTCCCGCAGGTGAAGCGTGGTGCTGTGATTTCTGCCGTGGATTTGATTAACGGCATCGGCTACTATGCCGGATTGCGGCGCATCACCGTAGAAGGTGCGACAGGGCTTTATGATACCAACTATGAGAATAAGGTGGCTGCCGCCCTTGATGCATTGCGGACGGATGATTTTGTCTACCTGCATATCGAGGCCAGTGATGAGGCCGGTCACGAAGGAAATGTCCCCTTGAAGATTATGACGATTGAGAATCTGGACAGCCGTGCCGTAGGTCCTATCTACGAGGCTGTGAAGGATTGGGAGGAACCCGTTGCTATCTCCGTATTGCCCGACCATCCCACTCCCTGCGAACTCCGTACGCATACGGCCGAACCTATCCCGTTCCTCATTTGGCATCCGGGTATCGAGGCTGACGAAGTACGGACATTTGATGAAGTGGCAGCCTGCGAAGGCAGTTACGGACTGATGAAAGAAGACGAGTTTATTAATGAATTTATGAGTTCCACCACAGAGTAACACAGAGTTTCACGGGGTTTTATTTATAGAGAATTCTGTGAGACTCTGTGGTGAATAAAAAAATACCGCAATGAAATATTATAGCACCAACAAACAAGCCCCCGAAGCCACTCTTGAAGAGGCCGTGGTAAAGGGGCTTGCCGCAGACAAGGGGCTTTTCATGCCCTTTACAATCAAAACTCTGCCACAAGAGTTTTACGATAGCATCGATACACTCAGCTTTCAGGAGATAGCCTATCGCGTGGCAGATGCTTTCTTTGGCGAGGATGTTTCTGCCGATACGCTGAAACAGATTGTTTATGACACACTCAGTTTCGATGTCCCTCTGGTCCGGGTGACGGAGAATATTTATTCGCTTGAGCTGTTCCATGGTCCGACGCTTGCCTTTAAGGATGTGGGCGGTCGCTTCATGGCGCGTTTGCTGGGATACTTTATCAAGAAAGAGGGCAAGAAGCAAGTCAATGTTCTCGTTGCTACTTCCGGTGATACGGGGAGTGCTGTTGCCAATGGTTTCCTCGGTGTGGAAGGCATACACGTCTATGTGCTCTACCCGAAGGGAAAAGTCAGTGAAATCCAGGAGAAACAGTTTACTACCTTAGGGCAGAATATCACGGCCATTGAGGTCGATGGCACGTTCGACGATTGCCAGGCTCTGGTTAAATCCGCTTTTATGGACGGGGAACTCAACGAGCACCTGCAACTGACCAGCGCCAATTCCATCAACGTGGCGCGTTTCTTGCCGCAGGCATTCTATTACTTTTATGCCTATGCTCAACTGAAGCGTGCCGGTAAGGGAGACAATGCCGTCATTTGTGTACCCAGTGGTAACTTCGGCAATATCACTGCCGGCCTCTTCGGCAAGCGTATGGGACTACCCGTGGAACGCTTTATCGCTTCCAACAACCGCAATGATATCTTCTTCCAATATTTGCAGACGGGTGTTTATACACCGCGTCCCAGTATCGCTACCATTGCTAACGCGATGGATGTGGGCGACCCGAGCAACTTTGCCCGCGTACTCGACCTTTACGGAGGCAGCCATGCCGCCATCTCTGCCGAAATCAGCGGTGCCACTTATACCGACGAGCAGATTGCCGAAACCATGCGGGAAGTGTGGAAGAAGGACCATTACCTGCTCGACCCGCACGGAGCCTGCGGCTTCCGGGCCCTGGCCGAAGGACTGAAACCCGGCGAAACGGGCGTATTCTTGGAAACGGCCCATCCGGCGAAGTTCAAGGATACAGTGGAGAAGATTATCGGTGAAGCCGTAGAAATACCTGCCAAGCTTCAGGCCTTTATGCGCGGCGAGAAGAAGAGCCTGCCAATGTCGAAGGACTTTGCGGACTTCAAGCAATATCTGATGCATGTATAAAGAATGGGACGTCAGTAAAGAAAAACACCGGATTACTTGACATTGCCTTTCGGATGTTGTATCTTTGTAACTGCAATCTTAGTTCAGATTCAATTTTAAATTAGCATAAAAGGAGAGGCATCGCTTCTCCTTTTTTGTTGTGTTCTTCCGTCACTTCATTTGCCAAACCTTAGGGTCTACTCTCCTAAACCAGTGCTTTGCAGATTTAATCCTCCACTTCAGCAAGCGGAATGGTGGGCATTTGCTTGGAAAATCCCGGCGGTTTTGACGAAAAGCTCGGATGTTTTTGACGAAAAGTCCGGATGTTTCGGATGAAAAGCTCCGAGCTTTCGGATGATATGTTCAGCGCTGACAGATGGTGTGTCGAGGATAAACGGATGATATGTTCGGGACGGATACATGGTTTGTTCCGGCTATATGAACGGACGATCATGCGTCTGTTCCGTTAATCTTCCATAAATCTGCTCTTGACAAGATTGGCTGCTTTATTCTGTATCGGGTTCTTCCCGGATGATGTTTATCATGCTGCCCAACTTATGATGGTTGTTCCATAGCACAAGCACTTCAATCTTCCGGAGACTGTGCCGGTAAAGAAGCGTATAGTCGGGATGCGGAATGATGTACCGTATGTTCTCTGCTTCGGTGGGCTGTCCGATAAACGGATTCAGCGTGACACGGTACAATGCATTTTGGAACAAGGTGTACAGAGCCCCGCCACACCGTTTGTTGCCATCTCTTTCTTGCGAGGAAATCAGCAGGTCCTTCAGAGCTTCTTTGGCAAGTGGCGACCAGATTATTTGTTTAGCCATGCTTCCACCTCCTTACTGATTGTGACATCCTCTTGTCCTTCTCCCTCATCCAGTTGCCGGCAGGCTTTCTTAAGGTCATGGCGTAGCCGGGTGGAGAATGCGAGGACTTGCTTTGTTTGCTGGGACGATTGCTCTTCTTTAACTTTTGCCATAACGTTATCTCCTTTTTCCTTAAAACATTTCAAAGTAATGAATTGTTTGAGGGGAAAAATACGAAGCTGATGAAAGATAAGAAACTGGAAGCCAATCTCAGTATGGTTGCATCGCGCGTCATGGCGGGGTTGAATATGAATGGATTGAAATTTCTGCTCCCTTTGTGGCTGGGTGCATTGACAGGTGTCACGGTGCGTTGTGTCTTTGCTGCCGTGGCATTTTGGATAACAAGCTGGTTTGTAAAGGAGGCACCGGTCACAAGGCGGCAGCGGATAGGGCTGTTCTGTCTGGGAGCTTTCGGACTCTACGGGTTCATGTTCTGCTATCTGCTGGGCATCAGTAAGACGACTCCGGTTTCCAGTGCCATCTTCAACTCCATGCAGCCCATTTGGGTCTTTCTGATATCTGTCTTTTTCCTGCACGAAAAGGCTACGCTGATGAAGATAATCGGCATAGCGCTGGGTTTTGGCGGTGCGTTGTTGTGCATCCTTACGCAAGGCAGTGATGACCTGGCGCACGATGCGTTTACGGGCAACATGCTCTGCATGGTGAGCTCGCTGGTCTTTGCCGTTTACCTGATTGTGAGCAAGAAACTGCTGGAAGAGGTCGGGGTAGTGACGATGATGAAGTACATCTTTGGCGGTGCGGCAGTAACGGGATTGATTGTGTCGTCCATTATAGGCTGGGATGCACCCTTGCTTACGGATGCCTTGCATGGGAAGTGGCACTGGGTGCCGTGGGCGGTGTTGGCGTTTGTGCTGGTTTTCCCTACTTACCTCAGTTACTTTCTGGTTCCGGTGGGCTTGAAGTATCTCAAGACGACGGTTGTAGCCATGTACAGCTATCTGATACTGGTGGTGACTACCGTTGTTTCCCTCACCTTGGGGCAAGACCGTTTCAGTTGGACGCAAGCCGCTGCCATTGCCATGATTTGTATCAGCGTGTACTTTGTTGAAGTGGCGGAAGCGAAGAAGTAGTGACGAATACCAGGTATTCCCCTTCCGCCTCGATGGTGAATTCTGTACTGGTGCATTCGTTGAGTGTGCCTTGCCACCAGTTGGTGAAATCGCTGAGGGGATAGACCAGTCCTTTGCCATGCAGACCGTGTGCAGTGAAGTTGATGATGGATACTTGCTGTCCGGGATGGCTTGGGAAGGTGCGGGTACCCCGGCAGGGGATGAAGATGCCGTAATCGGTATAGGTACGTACATCGGCTCCGGCACGGAGATAGTCGATGAGCAGGCTGATATTTCCCAGTGTATGGTCTTCACGTTTGCCCGTGGCACCGATGATGGCGATACGGCGTTTGCCTTTCGCCAGCAGGAAGTTGACGGCTTTAGTCTGGTCGTTGGTCTCCTGGTCGCTGATACGGTGTAGGATATGTCCGAACTTCCGGCGGTTTTCATCACTGAGGGAGTCACCGTCGCCGATGATTACGTCGGGAGTATGGCCCCGGCGGATGTATTCGTCCGCTCCGCCGTCGCAACAAACCACGTAAGGCGCTTCCGCCAATATCTTTAAAGGTAGGGGACTTGCAGGATATTCCCCATTCGCCAAAACTACGGCATCAATAGTTAATAATTGCTCGTTGCTCGTTGATAGTTCGTCTTTCATGTCTTTCTTAATCCCTAATCTCTAATCCTTCATCCTTGTTCATCATTTTCCTCCATTTGAAGTAGCCAAAGATAGCTATAATTGTGTAAAGGGCATATAGTCCGGCTGTAAAATCAAGTCCTTTGTAGATGTACAGTCCGGCGCTAACGGCATCTACCGCAATCCATGCCCACCATTGCTCTACATATTTCCGTGCCAGCATCCACATGCCGGCTATGCTCAGTGCGGTGGTGAAGGAGTCCAGCCAGGGCACATTGCTGTCCGTGAAGTTTATCAATATCCAGGCAATGCCAAGCAGAGCGGCGATGAATACGGCGGTAAGCGGCAGCAAGTAGCGCGCCGGCATATGGGTGATAGGAAGTTCCAGTTTTTGTTCTTCTGTTCTTGTGTCCTCTCCTTTCTGTCCTGCACCTTTCCGCCGCAAGATAGTCCGGCGCAGAAATGCTCCGTACTTCCACATCATCCAGCCGTAGATGGCAGCACCCAGATAATAGATGTTGATGCCGAAGTCTGCATACAGCCCCGCATCATAGTAGACAAAAATATAGACGGCAGGCATAATGATGCCCGCTATCCAAAGATAAATGCTTGCCCGGTACTCCAACCAGAGATAGAGAATCCCGACCACAGTGCCTATAATCTCAAGAGTATGTTCCATCAGAAATTGATTGCTATATGTCCCAATACATTCGTTCCCGCCTGGGCAGCGTAGCCGGCATAGTTGTAACGGACTTTTCCTCCGTTGTCGTCGTGATAGTATCCGCTGCCTGCGTATCCGTTGTTTTCGTATTCTTCATTGAACAGATTGTAGATGGTGCACCCTACGGTTACCGACTTTACTTTAGGCAACTTGAAGGTATAGGACAGATTCAGGTTGCTTACGAAATAAGCATCCAGTGTGCACTCCTCTCGCTTGGCGTTACTCATGTATTGCTTGCTGATATATTGTGACTGCAACGAGGCCTCGAATCCCTTGAACGTATAGCCGAAGCGGTTGTTCAGTATGAAGTCGGGAGAGAATGCGATGGGGGTATCCCCGTGTTTGATGACCCATGCTTCCGACCCAGCCTCCTCGTTTTCAAAAAGTGTCTCGGTAAAGTTCTGCACACGGTTCTTGCTGAGTGTGGCATTGATGTCCCATTGCAAGCCGCAGTCCAGTTTGATGCCAGCCATCAGTTCAATACCCGTACGGTAGCTGTCGGGCACGTTGCTGGCCATGGCTTCGCCTATCTCGTTCAGCTCTCCCGTCAGTACCAGCTGGTCTTTATAGTCCATATAGTAGAAGTTGGCACCCGCATGGATCCATGAGTTGGCGAAGGTATATCCCAGTTCGTAGTCGAACAAACGCTCAGCCTTGGGATGTTCGGTGAAGTAGCCGTCGGTGTAGTTGTTGCGCGTAGGTTCTTTATGGGCTACGCTGAACGAACCGTATAGGCGGTGGTTGCGGTCGATTTGCCAGGACAGTCCGGCTTTCGGGTTGAAGAAGTCGAAATCTTCGTCAATGTCCAATTTTTGCATTCCCGGAGTGGCGGCAGTCCAGTTGTACTTGTCGTTCAGTCCGTTTATCTTGTAGTTGATGTGGCGGTATTGCAGGTCGAGGTAGGCGCTGAGGCCGCTTACCAGTTCATAATTGACTTTCAGATAAATATTTCCGTCGTTCTTTGTGGCGTTGTTGCGGTAGTAGTCGTGGTCGGGGTTCAGTTCGCCGATATAGTTCTTTACCCAAAGCACTTTTCCGAAGTGGTCGCCGTCATAGCGGTTCAGTGCACCGCCTAGCGAGGCATGCAGACGGTCGGCTTTGTAGCTTACGGAGAAGATTCCACCGCCAAACCAGTTGTCCATTGCCTTCTTGCGGATAAGGTCGCTTACTTCTACCTTGCCGCCATTGTATTCGAAAGGAGACATGCCGTACTCTGCTAACGAGCGTTCACCTTTATATTCTTGATAGTATCCGTCGCCTTTGGTGTAGTGCAGGCCGATATTCAGGTTCCATTGTGGGGTGAAATTGTGGTTGAATAGCAGCTGGTAATTCTTTTGCGTATAGTTGTCGGTCTGGTCGTCATAGAAATGCAGTGCACCTCCTTCGTCCGTGAGGTAATGCTTCTCGCCGTTGTCGTCTTTATAATATTCTTTGTTGTATACATGGCCGTCCCGGTCGGTGGCGTACATGAATCCGCAGGAATTATAACGCCGTCCGTAACGTTCCATCTCTTCCTTGCTGGCATAGTTCCATGCGTGGTAAGTGCGCTCTTTGCCGGCAAAGGTTATCAGCTTGATAGAGGTGTTGTCATTGTAGTACCCTCCTTGCAGGTAATAGGAGTTCAGTCCCACAGACGCCCGGTCTATATATCCGTCTGTACTGATGTTGGAGAGCCGCGCGTCGAACGACCAATGATTGTTGATGAGTCCCGTTCCCACTTTCACCGTCTCCTTGTGCGTATGGAAGGAGCCGTAGGAACCGTTGAATTCTGCATAGGGTTTCATGGAGAAATCACCCGTCTGCATGTTGATGCTGGCACCGAAAGCTCCTGCACCGTTCGTTGAGGTACCAGCTCCGCGTTGCACCTGCATATCCTTGACGGAGGAGGCGAAATCCGGCAGGTTGACCCAGAATACCGTGTGGCTTTCCGCATCGTTGATGGGAATACCGTTAGCGGTGACGTTGATGCGTGTGCCATCTGTTCCGCGGACTCTCAGTGTGGTGTAACCCACCCCGGCACCGGCGTCGCTGGTAGTAATGGCGGAGGGTGTCATACTCAACAGATACGGCAGGTCTTGTCCGAAATTCTGTTTTTTCAGTTGTTCTTTGCCTATATTGGTGAATGCCACCGGTGTGCTGTTTGTGGCACGTGTGGAGATGACTTCCACTTCCTGCAGGTTTATCACCCGCAGACTGTCTTGCTCTTGTGTCTGCGCACAGACACCCAGTGCTGCCATAAGGAGGCAGGTCGCCATTGCATGTCTCTTCATTTGCAATTGTTTCGTTTAGATGAATACAGAAAAGGGGAACTTTTCTTCTTTTCCCTCCGCCGGCATTACCCGGATCAGGTTAATGGGTATGATCTCAGCCCGTCGTATTAGGGCACCCCTTAGTTGAAATCGGGAGCAAAGGTAGGAGTTTTCGTCGAAAGTGGCAAGTTAAGTGAACGAAAGTCAGAGTTATTTGTTAATTTTGCAGCATTAATTTTAAAAAAAGAGTATAGTTATGTTATCATCTTTATTCATGGCAGCCTTTGCTGCCCAAGTTGCTGACGATGGTTTCAGCAAACTGCAGATATTCCTTCAGCAATTGATAGATTGGGGCGTAAGTGCCGGTGGACGTATTATTGGAGCTGTCATCATCTTTGTGGTAGGACGGTTCTTGATTTCCTTTCTTAGGAAAATGCTGGCGAGGTTATTGGCAAAAAGACATGTGGATGCCAGTATCCAGAGCTTTGTGAAAAGTTTAGTCAATATCTTGCTGACCATTCTGCTGATTATTGCCGTTATCGGCAAATTGGGAGTGGAAACTACTTCATTTGCAGCTTTGTTGGCATCTGCCGGTGTGGCTATCGGTATGGCACTTTCCGGAAACTTGCAGAACTTTGCGGGTGGATTGATTGTACTGTTGTTCCGTCCTTTCAAGGTAGGCGACTGGATTGAAAGCCAGGGAGTGTCCGGAACGGTACGTGAGATTCAAATCTTCCATACGATTCTGACCACAGCCGACAATAAGGTAATCTATATCCCTAACGGTGCGTTGAGCAGTGGCACCGTGACCAATTACAGCCGCGAGGACACCCGTCGCGTGGATTGGGTGATTGGTGTGGAATATGGTGAGAATTATGACAAGGTAGAAAGCACCGTGCGTCGTATCATCTCCGAAGACAGCCGTATTCTGAATACTCCCGAACCGTTTGTAGCTCTCCATGCCTTGGATGCCAGCAGCGTGAATGTAGTTATCCGTGTTTGGGTGAAGAGCGGAGACTACTGGGGCGTTTATTTTGATATGAACAAGAAGATTTACTCCGTATTCAACGAGGAAGGTATCGACTTCCCATTCCCGCAGTTGACGGTGCATCAGGCGAAAGACTGAGTGGGCTACAAGTTTCAATTTACTGGCTATCAGCTACTATAAGTTACGGGCTACAAGTGTCCTGCATTATCATACTGCAGGACACTTGTAGCCCGTAACTTAATAGTAGTCGGTAACTCCGTAATTTATTTATAACTTAATTCTGCCTCTATTTCTTCGCAGACATCTTGCTCCAGGTTGAGCAGCTGATTGATTTCTTTTCGTTTTTCCAAATCCGTGAAATAGCTCTCCACTACTGCATAGATGTTGAAGCCGGTTGTGGAACCCGCAGCCAAATCCAATGACTCAACCATTTTCTCTACTGCTTGATGAATGCGTTTCTTACTGATAAAATGCAGTTCATTACTATGAATTAAGCTCTTTTCCATGATATTTTCTGTTTTAGTTATTGTAGTTATAACATTCTATCAAGCAAGTTAGTTCATGTAGATTGAACAGACTTGACAGTCGACCGAACGATATTTCTTTTTATATTTGCCAAAAATATAAGCGCGGCAATGAAAGAACTGTTTATAAAAATACTCCGTTTTCTGATGTTTGTACTGGTCGTAGCTTTGGGCTGCATCGGATATAACATCTATGAAGATACGTTGGCTGCTGTGTGGATACCCGTAGGGGTAGGACTTGTGGTGGCAGTCGTTACACTTCCTCTATATAAAAAATGGATATGGCTGACAACGATGGAGCAAAAGGCAGTGAATATATTGTGTCATGTGGTGTGCGTGGGTGTCATCAGTTGTTCGCTTTTTCTGGTAGGGAATTATCAGATGGCGGCTCCTGCTTCGACAAAGGAGGTGACGGTCACCGTACTTGAGAAGCTGATAAAAGAACATGAAAAGAGACGTAAAGTAGGCAAGCATCGTTATGTGTCGGACGGAGTACGTAAGGAGTATTACTTAAAGGTGGCTTTCGAGGATGGAGCGATAGAGACCTTGCATGTTTCCACAGCCACATACAACAAAGCACGAAAAGGCAAACCGAAAGTTCTGACTTTGCAGAAAGGAGGTTTCGGATTGCCGGTGATAACGAAGGGGCTATAGTTTTCATCCCCCCATGCAAGACATCAGATGAGGAACTGAATGCTCTTCTTAAAGATTTCTGCGTACAAAATGTCCGTCAATCCAAATGGTGGCATGGTGTCCTTTGAATTTCAGTAATACATAATTGGGATCTGTCGGGCCTTTGCTGAAGTGTGCGCTGAACCACTCTTGCCACATTTCCTGCTTGGTGGCTTCGTCTTCTATAATCTCCACCTCACCGGTGAGCACTACGCTGTTTCCTTTTTCCTGAAAGCACAAACCTGCTTTCGGATTGGCTGCAAACTCCTTTGTTTTAAGACTGTCTTTGCCGGTCGCCAACCATACGGTTGTGGCCCCTTCCGACTTGATGTTGCTCATTGGAACGGGGCGGGGATATCCCTCTTGGTTGATGGAAGTGATGACGACGGTTTCGCATCTTGCCAAGATTTCTGCTGCTTTCTCGATTAATGTTGCCATATTGGATGTTTTTATTGATTTGATTGCTGCAAATATAGGCATGGTAATAGGAAGAGCTATTGTAAAAAATCGACTTTTATGTTTTCACATAACTCAAAGTCCCTTCTTCCAATGGAGCGGAGGTGAGAAGCTGGCTTGGCGCGTTGCCGGACATCTTTTTGATTTCTTTTGAGAGATGGGAAACATCATAATATCCTGCTTTGATGGCAACGGACAGCAGATTGTCGAAAGAGGTACTTCGCAACAAGTCTACAGCATGTTTGAACTTCATAATCCGACTGTACTCTTTGGGTGTAAGTCCGGTGTGCTGCTTGAATTTCCGTTCGAAATGGCGTTGGCATAGGCAAGTCTCCTCCGCTAACCGGAGGAGTGACAAGTCACCCTTGCATCGATTGATTTGCTGTATGGCGAACAGCATGCTCCGTTCTGCTTTTGGACTGTATCGGCATAAGGCTTGAAGCAGGAAGTTTTCAATAAAGACCAGGTGCTCTTGAATGGTTCCCAGTTCGCCCAGTCTCTCTGCAAAAGAGTGGGTAAAGAGGCTTGTAAGCTCATCGGCGTTTAACCGTAAGTTGGTGAGCTCCTGCAAAGGGAGGTCCATGAAGCGAAGTATTCCGCAAGGCAGAAAACGGATTCCCAGCATATGGACTGTTACCGTATGGGTCACCAATTCGGAATATTTGGTCATGGCTCCAATGAAGTAGGCATGGTAGGGCTGCATAACGAGGCTGTCGTGTACGGCCTTAGGGGCTTCACCCAACGTGAATATAAAGTCAGTGCATCCGTCAGGCAGGATATTGATATGCATGCCGTATCCGGGTTGTCCTTTAAACTCCCAATATTTGCCAATATAGGGGGAGAGCAGGGGGCTGGGATGATATTCTTTGTACATAGGTTGTAAAGATAGGAATAAACTTCGAAGATAGGGAAATCCCTATGTATAAATAGAGAGAATCACGGAAAAGGAGGTTTTTATCATACTACATTTGCTGTATGGATAAATACTAAAACTTTCTATTATGAAAAAGATGTCAGTTGTTTTAGGCTTGTTATTCGCTGTCTTGGTGATGGGCTGTGGCATTTATGAGAGCTACGGGTTTGATTATAAGCAGTTGAGCAGCATTGAACGTGGTATGAGCTTTAAAGAGGTGTGTACCATTTTAGGAGAGCCTGCATTTAGAGATTTGAATAAGGAGGGAGAGGCTTGGACATTCCGTGCTTATACTCCTGCGGGGTGGTCGGCTGTCAAGGTGTGGTTCAAAGACGGAAAAGTGGACGAAATGAAGAGCTATCTGGAGGATACTTATCCGGTTACCACTTCGCGGGACAAGAGTTTCATGAATGAGAAAAAAGAATCTTCCGACAAGAGTAGCGAAACAAAGGTAATAGTTTCGCCGGAAGGGAAACATTACATCAAAATGGGCTCGGTAGTAGTCACTCCCGAAGGCAAGCATATAATAGTACCTTGATTATACCAGCATAATCGTTCCCGGATATAGTATAATGTGAATATACCTTTCTATAAAGTGCTGATATTTATAAAGTTCTATATTTTTTGCAGATTTTAGGTATATGTAGTTCAAAGAATGTTATCTGAAATGAAAAGAATGGGCAATGTTTGTCATTGCTCTGTCTTTATCTTATATTTGAGTAGATAATATAGGATATCATTTTAAGAAAGGAACTAATAATAAGATAATAATATGAAGAGTATTGAGAAGGCGACCAATAATATGAAAATGGTATATTCCATTCTGTGCAATCTTAAGAAGTGTACAATCTTTGAATTACAGAAACTGACGAAGTTCAGGGATGTGGATTTGTGTTTGGCCTTGGGGTATCTGCTGCAGAATAACCAGATTTATCAGAAGCGTATTGATAACATGGTTTACTATGGAGTCGTCGCAAAATGAAAAGATATACAATAGGTTTACCACACATTTTGCTTACATGCTTGCATGGCGCTTTCTAATTGTTTGTTATACCGCGTTTTACGATATGTAAGCAGACGCTATGCAAGTATGTAGGCAAACTTTGCTTGCATGCTGTTTTTTCTTGTGCAAATGGCTGGTCTTCTTTCCGCAAAGAACAGCTCTTTCTTCTACTAAAAGCTTATTAATGACTATTGTGCACGGTTGTGATGCAGTTTCTTCACTATTGTGGTACGGCTTTTTCATGCTTGTGGAGAAGTCGTACCACAATAGTGCGCATGCCTAACTATCATTTATTCAGTGTATTGACAGCCTATGTTAGAGCAATGAAAGACTGATAGACTGTCTTTCATTGGCTGTGTGTTTACCTTCAAAAGAGTGATATGGTAGTGGATAATGTTCATGTTTTGCTGCTTTTTCAGTGAAAGAAATCATGAGTATTTGGATACTTGAAAAATAAGTCCCACCTTTGCACGCGAATTAGAAAACCAAAAGAGTTTTGTAATCCTCATCGGAGGGCTGTAAAAATGCCGGATAAGATGACTGGGTAAAACCAATCATTTTATCCGGCATTTTTTTGCTTTTGTGCAAGACAATAACCTATAAATATAGTTGAACATGAAAAGAGATGCAATTGATTTGAGTACACTGAATGTGTTTACATTGTTTCGGAAATATTTTGTTCCTACGTTGCTGGGTATGCTCAGTATGTCGGCCGTAACAGCGATTGACGGGATATTTGTCGGGCATGGAGTAGGTAGCGACGGGATTGCGGCCGTAAATATCTGTGTCCCTTTACTGATGCTTTTTACGGGAATCGGGCTTATGGTTGGTGCCGGGTGTTCTGTGGTCGCTTCTATCCAATTGTCGAGAGGCAAAAGCAAGTCTGCTCGGTTGAATGTGACACAAGCATTACTGTTTGTAACGATTGTAGCTTTGATACCCTCTGTTTTGATGATGGCTTTTCCGGCAGAAACAGCCCGGATGCTCGGCTCTTCCGAACATCTGTTGCCTATGGTGGCGGATTATCTGCTGTGGTTTGTTCCGTCATGGGTCTTTCAGATATGGATAACGGTGTCGCTGTTCGTCATTCGTCTGGACGGTGTTCCAAAGCTGGCTATGGTGTGCAGCCTGATTACGGCTGTAATCAATGTGGTGCTCGACTGGCTGTTTATCTCTCCTTTTGGCTGGGGAGTCATGGGAGCGGCATTTGCCACTTCCATCAGCATCATGGCCGGCGGACTGGTGGCGATGGTCTATCTACTGTTTTATGCTCGGCATTTGCGTTTACAACCACTCAAATGGAGTGTCAAGAGCCTGCGGCTTTCCGTGCGGAATATTGGTTACCAGTGCCGTATCGGTTCTTCTGCCTTATTGGGAGAGGCGACGCTTGCTGTTCTTATGTTCGTCGGGAACCAGGCATTTATGTCCTATCTGGGGGACGATGGCGTAGGGGCATTCGGTATAGCGTGCTATTATATTCCTTTTGTTTTCATGGTAGGTAATGCTATTGCACAATCTGCCCAACCTATTATCAGCTATAATTTCGGACTGGGCTACAAGGAAAGAGTGATGGCGGCGGAACGTATTGCGTTGCTGACGGCTGTGGTCTGCGGTGTGGTTGCAACGGTGGCATTCACTGTTTATCCTTATCTGCTGGTCGGTCTTTTCATCAGTCTTGACAGTGAAGCGGCGAAGATAGCGATACACGGTTTCCCCTATTTTGCAAGCGGCTTTGTCTTTTTCATTGTGAATATTGCTGTGGTAGGTTATTTTCAGAGTGTTGAAAGAATAAAGCCGGCTACGATTTTTGCTTTGTTGCGTGGCTTTGTTTTCCTTATTCCGAGTTTTATTCTGTTGCCGAAGTTCTTGGGTGTGTCGGGAATCTGGTTGGCAATGCCACTCTCGGAGGCTTTGACAATCATTGTGATTCTGCTTTTTGTTCTGAAGCATCGGTATGCTTATAAAGTTTCCAGCCAACTCATTACGTCGTAGATGCCTTTAAAAAAACGAGGTTGTGCCAACGTTTTGACATAACCTCCTAAAACCGTAACCAAAGATTTCTAAAATTGGCGAGATTGGACAATCATACATTTGTATGAACTCTATATATTTGCAAATTATATCGTTATAGATGAAAAGTAGCACTGAAAATATATACAAACAGAAAGTCAATCAAGTAATTGATTACATAAATTTTAATCTGCATCAGCCATTGCAATTGAATGTAATAGCCGACATAGTAAATATGTCTCAACGGCAATTGCTCCGTATGATGAGTTCTGCTTTGGATGAACCATTATACTCTTATGTGGCGAGGCAACGAGTAGAACGAGCTGTACTATATATGCAAACTGAAGACATGAGTTTACAGAATTTGGCTGGGTTAGTCGGCTACGATAATCCGCAATCGTTCTCCAAAGCATTTAAGAAACAATTTGGTATCTCTCCCAAAACATATATCAGCAGATTAAGGATGCGATTAAAAGAGTGCGAACATGATGGAAAGGAGTGCGAATTGCATTCTGAAGTCTACAATTTCGAGGGATTAAATTTAGTATATATCCGTATATGGGGTAAGTACGGAGAGGAAGAACCTTATGAAACAGTATGGAGTAAATTGATACATTTCTTAAAGAGCAATGACTTACTTCTGCCCGATACACGTTTTATTGGGTTAAGTTTTGACGACCCTAATGTGACAAACCCTAATCAATGTCGTTTCTATGCTTGTGCATCGGTACAAAAGGAAATTATGCCTACTTGTGAATTTGGTACAATCCGGCTACCACAAGGTAAATATGCGGTCTATACGTTGCAGGGGTATTATACTGATTTGCAGGACTGGTATAACATCATTAACGTAAGCCAAGAATATTCACTTCGTCATGGGATGTCTTTTGAGGAGTATATCAATTATTCAAAAGAAAATAAAAAAGAGAGTATCACCAAAATCTACATACCGATAAAATAAATAAAAGCATGGAAAATAGTTTACCTAAATATATAACTCTAACAGAGGATAATATAGATAAAGAACATATCTGCTGCGCATTCTCTGACAAAAAATGCTTGGAAGGATATGAGTCCAAAAAGGAATGGCTAAAAAAGGAATTTGCTAATGGCTATGTTTTTAGGCGGCTTGATGCACGAGCCAAAGTTTTTATAGAATATGTTCCTGCTGAATATGCGTGGCTTCCGGTTACTGCCCCTAATTATTTAATGATTAATTGTTTTTGGGTTTCAGGGCAGTATAAAGGTCAAGGGCATGGATATAATTTACTCCAATTTGTGATTGAAGATGCAAAAAAGCAACAAAAAAATGGATTGGTTACTGTTGTAGGTACAAAAAAGAACCATTTTATGAGTGATACGAAATGGTTGCTGCAACATGGCTTTAAGGAAATAGAAAAACTTCCAAATGGATTTTCATTGTTGGTAATGAGTTTTCATGAGAATAGTGCAGTTCCATATTTTAATGATTGCGTCAAAAGTGGAGAATGCCCCGACAAACTGGGAATAGTGGCTTATTATTCTAATCGTTGCCCATATACGGATTATTATGTAAATGGAGTGTTGCGTGTTCTTGCGCAAGAAAGAAATATTCCTTTGAAAGTAATTAAATTGGAAACGAGAGAGCAAGCACAAAACTCTCCTACACCAGCTACTATATTTTCTCTTTTTTACAATGGGAAGTTTGTAACTACGGATTTAAGTATTTGTACTGAGTCTAAATTTACAAAACTATTAAAGTAGTAAAATGAAAGAACTGGTTAATAACATGTTAGCTGAAATAGAGGTCAATATATCTGAAATCGACCTCTACGGTTATGATATTGTTGAAACTTTTCTTTCAATAGTGCGTCGTTTGCAAGCGGTTCTCAATGATTTAAAAACAAAACTGCAAATTCATTCCTTCTATAAGATTTATCGGATAGAAACACAATGCCCCGATGGTAGTAATGATGTAATCAGAAACTATATTAAGTAAAGAACTGGATAACCTGACCTGCTTCTTTAACCGTAATCTGGACTTTTACCAATATTATCGTTTTCATTCGACCTTGTATGATGAATATTATGTTGTTCGTGGAAAGTTTGATTTACGCCTATGTACCGATAGCGCACAATTCGATAAAGACCTGAATTTCTCAACCTTGTTTCTTCGGGTGGCATTAACAATGGCAACGTGGGAATAAAAGAAATGATGAATTTTCTCAGTACGGTGCTCTAAATGGAGTTAGGCGATTATTATGCCGCTTATATTGCCATGAAAGAACGGAAGAAGGATTGGACGGCATATCTTAGTCGTTTGCAAGACAGCTTAGTCAAACGAATGGACGAAGGATAGTAAATGACAAACTTCTGTTTTTCTTTTCGCCAGTATTATATTGCTTCAATCTTATAAATCAACCATTTAGTCTTGTTGGGGTACCGTGCTGTGGATGCTTTCCAGCATAGAATTGATATGTACGGCTTCTGCGGTTCTGCCGGAAGCCTTGCCTAACTTCACGCTCCAGTGAGCCGGATTTATTTCCAGTTTGGTGTTGAACTGGGCTACAACTTGGTCGATAGTGATACGTGCGATAATCGGTGCGTTGCCGTTCTTCTTTACTGCATTTCGTTTGACGAAATAGAGTAGCTTGAAAGTACTTCTCATAATCTCTTTTTTAGTTACAAAATTAAATTGATGAACTGAAAATGAGATATTTGCAGTACGGACAAATCAAGACAACAAACCGCCAATTTCAGACATTCCGTGACCTAAAATCCGAAAGGTCGGACAAGTCACGAATTGGTCACGAAAGTATGTCTTTTTGTGACCATTTCGTGTCTTAGGTCACGGACTTTATACAAAGAAAAAACTCCTGCAATACCTTGATATTGTAGGAGTTGTCTTTTCTTTGTCTGGTTTTGTCCAGCTTCTTGGTGATCCGCCTGGGGCTCGAACCCAGGACCCCAACATTAAAAGTGTTGTGCTCTACCTGCTGAGCTAGCGAATCAGACCTTATTGCTGTTAAGCGGGTGCAAAGATAGCTACTTTTGTTTAAAAAACAAATGGATTAAGGGAAAAAGTTTTGAGAACGACTTCTGCTTTTACTTTTCTTGTTGATTATCAGTCTGTTCAAACTTGTGAATTTTTTCTCTGTTTATGATGAAACGTTGATAGTAGGAGAGCATAAGGGTGGTAAGCGGAAGTGCTATAATCATACCCAGCATACCCATCAATGAGCCCCAAATTGATAAAGACAGTAGGATGATGGCAGGGTTCAGGCCCGTAATTTTCCCCATGACACGCGGTACGATGAATCCGTCTTGAATGGCTTGTACTATGATGAATACCGCAAGGGCCGATGCAATGATAATCCAGAAGTTTCCTCCCGTATCCGCTGCTTTCAGTATGGCCAGCACGATGGTAGGTATAAAGCCGATAATCTGTAAATAAGGCACTAGGTTTAAAGCACCGATGAACAAGCCGAGCCCAATGGCCAGTGGGAAATCAATAATCAGAAAACCTATACTGAACAGAATACCGACACACAATGCCACGAATGCTTGTCCGCGGAAGTATCTGTTCATGCCGTCTTTCACATCGTTCATTACATTGATTACGAAGGGCCGGTATTTCTGTGGTACCAGGTGGGGCCACCCTTCGGAAATGCTTTCATAGTCCAGCAATATGAAGATTATATAGAAAAGAATGAGAAAGAAAGTGAAGAAGCTGAACAGTAGATTGACGGATTCTGACAGCAAGGACCAGAGCCGGGGAACGGTTTCCTTGATGGCGTTCAGCATATTCTCTTCCTTGAACAATTGGGTGACAAACTGGGTGTCTATGTTCTCACGAAGGAATTCAGAGAGTGTTTTGGGCACATTGCCGTCGTGGGTTCCGTTGGAAAAGTAGTCTATTACCAAATCTTTTACCCTGACGAATTCGTCCATCATGGGAGGCACAAGCAGATAAAATGCGGTTCCTCCTACAATCAGAATACTGAATAAGGCGCAGAAGATGGATATGACCCGGTTCTTGAGCCTTAATCTGTACTGGAAAAAGGTGACCAGGGGGTATATCAGATAGGCAATGAGCCATGCGATGAAGAATGGCAGCAATACGCCGCTTAGACGCTTGAAGAGCATAAGGATGCCGATAATAATGACACCGAGTATGACACCGCGGATAAAACTGTCGAATGTAATCTTTTTGCGTTCCATAATGCTCTGTTTTTTGTATTCTTTAATGACCGCTTTCCTTTTGGTCGGCTTGGATGGCTTGCTGATAGCACTCCCGGCATAGCGGTTCGTACTCTTCGGTTTCTCCCAGCAGTACTTGTTTGTCGTTCTTGACGGTGCGGTGGGAGAAAGAGGCGAGTTGGCCGCATTTCACACAGATGGCATGTACTTTGGAAACTTCGTCTGCAATGGCACACAGTCCCGGCATAGGACCGAATGGAATACCGCGGAAGTCCATATCCAGTCCGGCTACAATGACGCGTATACCATTGTTGGCAAGCTGGTTGCATACATCAATCAGGCCGCTGTCAAAGAACTGGGCTTCGTCAATGCCCACTACATCTATCTCTGAAGTGAACAGCAGAATACTGGCAGATGAATCGATGGGAGTGGAGGCTATGGAATGACTGTCATGCGATACTACATCGGCTTCGGAATAACGGGTGTCTATGGCAGGCTTGAATATCTCTACGCGTTGTTTGGCAAACTTTGCCCGTTTCAGTCTCCTTATCAGCTCTTCGGTTTTGCCGGAGAACATGGAACCGCAAATGACCTCAATTCTTCCCCTGCGTTTTGTTTCCTGTATATGATCTTCTGAAAATAATACCATGCTTTCAAGTGTTATATTTAAGCGCAAAAGTAATTTTATGCACTTTAAGTTGAGCGTGGCAAAGATAATAATTCTTTTTCATCTATAGTCTAGTTGCATCGCTTTATAAGCTCTTTACGGTCTTGACTGATATATTCTGCAAACTTTCCTTTTGAAAACGTTCCCGGTGATTTAACTGGAAATTCTTTCATGTTATCGGCAAAGATTAGATATTTGTGGCATCATTAAATCATAATAAGATACTTATGAAAGAAAATTTATGGCATTGTCTGATAAAAGCACGCAGACGGAAATTAGCGCAAACATTGGTTTGGTTGGCTGTATTTGGAGCAACCCCTATGCTGGCGGCAGAAACATTGACTACAGGGTTTGCATCCGTAGAACAAGCTGGTACCATTACTGTAAAAGGGCATGTTACAGACTCCGCAGGAGAGGCATTAATAGGCGTGTCTGTTGCAGTAAAGGGAGGAAGTACAGGAGCTGTCACGGATTTGGATGGTAATTTCTCTTTGAATGTTCAAAAAGGAAAAACGCTGGTATTTTCTTATATCGGTTATAAAGTACAGGAAATTGTAGTAACTGGGAATGTTCTGAATGTGACGATGAAAGATGATTCGCAAACACTGGATGAGGTGGTTGTTGTGGGTTTCGGTACACAGAAAAAGGTAAATCTAACAGGTTCGGTAGGAGTCGTAGATTCCAAGTCTTTAGAAGCACGACCTATTACTAACCTTTCTCAGGGATTGCAGGGAGTGGTTCCGGGACTCCAAGTCTCATTTACAAGTGGTGAATTGAATCAAAGCGGAAGTATAAAAGTACGAGGTACTGGAACAATAGGTGAAGGATCTTCCGGTAATCCGCTGGTACTTATTGATGGCATGGAAGGGGATTTGAATTCTATTAATCCGCAAGATGTGGAAAATATTTCGGTGTTAAAAGATGCTGCGGCCTCTTCTATATATGGTTCGCGTGCACCGTTTGGAGTCGTGTTGGTTACTACCAAAAGTGGCTCTAAAGGAAAGGCTAAAGTGAATTATAATAATAATTTCCGTTGGGTTACACCAATCGTAGTTCCAGAGATATTAGACTCCTATTCTTTTGCAGCCTATTTCAACGAAGCGGCTTTGAATAATAATTCGGGCGCTCGTTTTGATGAAATGACCATGCAGCGTATTCAGGATTTCCAAAACGGTACTTTAAAGGAACCGATTCCTGTGAAAGCAGATGGAGTGAACTGGGCTGATGCATGGACACAAGGAAATGCCAATACGGATTGGTATGATGCCATTTGGCAGAAACATGCATTTTCTCAAGAACATAATCTTAGTTTCAGTGGAGGTACAGATAAGATGAAATATTATGTGTCCGGTAATATTTTAGACCAGAATGGGCTGTTGAAAGTGAATCAAGAAAAATATGAACGTATGTCTATCAATGCCAAGATGAATGTGAATCTGACAGAATGGGCGCGTTTAAATGTTGGTACCCGCTTTACTCGTACGGAATATGGCAAGCCAACTAAAATGGGGGCTGCATTTTTTGAGGATATGCCACGTCAGACATGGCCAGTTCTTCCGATATATGATAGTAATGGTCATTTGTTCGGTAACTCTAATCCGATTTTGGCGTTACAAGATGGCGGGCGTACAACTTCGCAAACTGACTATATGTATCAACAGCTGGGAATTGTATTGGAACCAATTAAAAACTGGGTGACTCATATTGATTTTAATTATAAATCCAAGAGATATGATTGGCATGAATCTACCTATTATACTTATGTATATAATGCTTTAGGTGAGGCCACGATTAATTCTAAAGGTAATACCTCTGGTATTCGTGAAAATACGGAGAGGACAGACTATGTCAACTTGAATGCTTATTCTGAGTATAATTTTAATCTGAAGAATAATCACAATCTTAAGGTAATGGCTGGTTTCCAAATGGAACACAACAAATGGCATGGCTTTAGTGGAGGAAGACAAGGGGTTATAGTAAATGGTTACGATGAGATTGATATAACAACTGGAATGGATTATAAAGGGAATGCGGTTACTCCTACTATTGGCGGCTCCACTACCAGATGGGCAACAGCTGGTTTCTTTGGACGTATCAATTATGACTATAAAGGGCGTTATTTGGCAGAAGTTAACTTACGCTATGACGGTTCTTCCCGCTTTCGTAATGACAATCGCTGGGATATGTTTCCCTCATTCTCTTTGGGATGGAATATAGCTCATGAAGATTTCTGGAAATCGTTTGCAGAGGTGGTCAATTCATTGAAGATACGTGGCTCTTATGGTGAGTTAGGCAATCAAAATACTTCCAACCCTTATCCCACATATCAGGTGTTGGATATAAAGACAAATGCCGGTACATGGTTGCAAAATGGTAAGAAACCGAATATCACTAAGATGCCGGGTTTGATTAGTTCTACATTGACCTGGGAACGTATAAAGAGTTGGAATATTGGTTTGGACTGGGGATTGTTCGATAATCGCTTCACCGGTAGTTTCGATTATTTTGTACGTAAAACGACGGATATGGTAGGTCCGGCACCGACGTTACCGGAAATATTGGGAACGAATGTGCCTAAAACAAACAATACGGATTTGAAGACGTATGGCTTTGAATTGAGTCTAACTTGGCAGGATCGCTTGAAGAATGGGTTAGGATATAAGGCTACTTTCTTGTTGTCCGATTCACAAACTAAGATTCTGGCTTATCCCAATCCAAATTTGACAATCGGCACTTATACAGCTGGGCATTTGACCGGTGAACTCTGGGGATATGAAACGATTGGCATTGCAAAGTCTCAAGAGGAGATGGATGCTCATTTGGCTACTTTGCCCAATGGAGGACAAGATAAAGTAGGGACCAAGTGGGGGGCTGGAGATATTATGTATGCAGACCTAAATAAGGATGGTAAGATAGACTCTGGAGCCAATAAGTATGACGATCATGGCGATTTGAAAAAGATAGGTAACTCTACACCTCGTTTTCTGTTTGGTTTGGATTTGAGTGCCGATTGGAAAGGATTTGATGTACGTGCTTTCTTTCAAGGGGTTATGAAGCGTGACTATTGGCCTACGACAAGAAACTCTTATTTCTGGGGAGCTACTTGTGAAAATGTATGGTATTCTGTCGGCTTTAAACAACATTTGGACTATTTCCGTGAAGAACCTTATTATGGGCTGGAAGAGAACATCAATTCGTATTATCCACGCCCCTTGCTGAATAATACGAAGAATGTCAAGAAGCAAACCCGTTACCTGCAGGATGCTTCTTACATACGTCTGAAGAATCTGCAGATAGGCTATACCTTACCGGCAGCTTTCACCAATCGGATGGGAATTGCAAAGCTTCGTGTATTTTTCTCTGGCGAAAATCTTTGGACTGGTACTAAATTACCGGATATGCTGGATCCGGAAACTGTATTTGGTGGTGTCTCCACTACTGCTGGCCTCAACGGACAGTCTTATCCTATTTCGAAATCTTTGTCGGTAGGTGTAAACATAACGTTATAATCAATAAGAAAGACTATGAGATATACTATTTTAAAAAGTGCGGGAATTGCATTGATATTTGGTTTATGTACGATTTCCTGCAATGATTTTTTGGATGAGAAACCCACATCTGATATATTTTCTGATGCTTATTTTTCTGATGCTTCTCATTTAGAGGCTTATGCGAATAATTTGTATGTAGATTTTCTACCTTCCCATACAAGTTCGGCGGACTATGGTCTTCATGGCAAAGATAAAGATACTGATAACCAAGCTGCCAGAGGGGCGAATAACCGCTATACGTTGGATCGTTGGATGGTCTCACAACAAAATACATCGGATGGATATTATTTTGACAATATCCGTAAGTGTAATTATTTCTTTGAACAAGTTTTGCCAAAATATGAGGCAGGTGCTATTGGAGGGAATAAAGCAGATATTGAACAGTATATAGGAGAAATTTATTTTCTCCGTGCGCATGAATATTTCAAGCGTCTGCAATTGATGGGCGATTTTCCTATAGTTACCGCAGTGCTACCCGACCAGGAGGATGCGTTGATTAGAGCAAGTAAACGTGCTCCGCGTAACGAAGTGGCTCGTTTTATTATTTCTGACTTGGATAATGCGATTGATTTAATGAAGCCCACAAGTCAGATTGGACGCAAAACTCGCCTTAGCCGTGATGTGGCTCTATTGTTGAAATCGCGTGTGGCCTTGTATGAAGGTAGCTGGTTAAAATATTTTGCGAATACTCCTTTTGTACCTAATGGTCCAGGATGGCCAGGAAAGACAAAGGATTACAATGCGAACTATGAATATCCTACTGGAAGTGTGGAGGCAGAAAGCCTATATTTCCTAAAAATCGCGATGGAGGCGGCTAAGGAAGTGGCAGAAGTCTATAAAAATAGTCTGACTGCCAATACAGGAGTTGTTCCTCAAGATGCTGCTGAGCAGGAGAATCCTTTTATGGCTATGTTTTATGGTACAGATTTGTCCAAGTATAAGGAGGTGTTGCTGTGGAGAGAGTACAGCCAAGCATTGGGAGTTTGCCACAATGTAAACGAGATGGTCAATAAAAGTAATTATGGAGTAGGGGTTACTCGCGGTTTGGTAGAGGGATTCTTGATGGCGAACGGCATGCCTATCTATGCTGCTGGCAGTGGCTATAATGGAGATTTGACTATTGCGGATGTGCGTAAAGACCGTGACTCTCGATTGAGCCTTTTCTTGAAAGAACCGGGGCAAAAGAACATTTTGGTGAAGAATTCGGCCGGAACACAAGCAGTTCCGGTAGAGCCTATGCCTGACATCTTGTCCGGTGTAGATAATGGTTGTTACTCTACCGGATATGCTCTTCGTAAAGGGGGATCTTTCGATCAGATTCATTGTATGCAAGGTAAGGGCTTTACCGGTTGTCCGATATTTCGTGCAGCCGAAGCGTTGTTGAATTATATGGAGGCAAGCTATGAAGTGAATGGAACGGTAGATGCTAATGCTGCTGAATATTGGAAGATTCTGCGTAAGCGTGCCAGAGTAGATACTGACTTTGAGAAGACGATTGCCTTGACTGACATGCAGAAAGAAAAAGATAATGACTGGGGAGCTTATTCGGCTAACGTATTGGTGAATCCGACGTTGTTCAATATTCGTCGTGAACGTCGTAGTGAATTGATGGCAGAAGGTTTAAGAGATATGGACTTGCACCGCTGGAGGGCTATGGATCAGATGATTACTACTCCTTATCATATTGAGGGAATCAATTTCTGGGGTAGCGATATGCATGATGATCCGGCTTATAAAAATCCGAAAACGGGAGAAAGCTTATTGATTTGGGGAGCGGATAATAAAACTTCTAATGTATCGTCACCGGAACTGAGTAATTATCTCCGTCCGTATGAAAAAACGAATGCTTCTACCGTATTTGACGGTTATCGTTGGAAGATGGCCCATTATCTTTCTCCTTTGAGTATTTATCATTTTGATTATACAACGAAAAGCGGAAATATAGAAGATTCTCCTCTTTATCAGAATCCATATTGGCCTACTGTTCCTAATGAAGTAGCGATGCAGTAAGTGTTTTGCATAAACAGGGGCTTTTTGTTCCTTTATTTAAAAGTGAAGGTGTGTCAAAATAAAGTTTAGAACACAAATTACACAAATAATGCTTTCTTATACTTCTGATAATTAGAGCTTATTTGACTTGTAATTTGCGTTCTTTTACTCAGTTTTGGCACTCCCTTGCTTTTTTCTCATGAATAATAATTCTGATGTTTAAAAGTATAATAATATAATAACGTATTGAAAATGAGTATAAAACGCTGTTTGTTTATATTTGTTGCATTGATTGTTTCCCAACTGGCACTTGCTGCCCATCTTTGGATTGAAGCTGAAAACTTTGAGAATAAAGGTGGATGGGTGGTTGACCAGCAGTTTATGGATTTGATGGGGTCTCCTTATCTGATGGCTCACGGAATGGGAGTGCCAGTTAAGGATGCATCTACAACCATCAATTTTCCGGAAGATGGAACTTATTATGTGTATGTTCGTACTTATAACTGGACTTCTCCTTGGAGTGAAATGAAAGGACCTGGCAAATTTGTCTTAAAAATAGATAATAGGAGGCTTACGCCTATATTAGGTGATGAAGGCGAAGAATGGATGTGGCAAAGTGCAGGGAAAGTGTCTGTGAAAGCAGGAGGAAGTATTATTTCTCTGCATGACTTGACAGGGTTTAATGGCCGGTGTGATGCCATTTATCTGACTACAGAAGCCGGAAAATTGCCTCCTGCATCAGAACAAGAATTAGAGGTGTTTCGAAGGAATATGTTGAATTTACCATTCAAGCCGATAGAGACCACTGAATATGATTTGGTAGTAGTTGGCGGTGGCATTGCCGGTATATGTGCTGCGACCTCAGCTGCACGCTTCGGATGTAAGGTCGCACTGGTGAATGACCGTCCGGTATTGGGAGGTAACAATAGTTCTGAAATCCGTGTTCATTTGGGAGGAACTATCGAAGTGGGGCCTAATAAAGGATTGGGACGTATGATACGTGAATTTGGTCATTCTACTGAAGGGAATGCGCAATCGGCAGAAAAATATGAGGATGAGAAGAAACTGAAAGTGGTTGCTGATGAAAAAAACATCACGTTATTTGCAAACTATCGAGCTATAGCGGTAGAAATGAAGGATAAGAAAATATCCGCGGTGGTCATCAAGCATATAGAAACGGGAGAGGAACAGACTTTGGCCGCTCCTCTGTTTTCAGATTGTACGGGAGACGGTACGATAGGCTTTCTGGCAGGGGCAGACTATCGTATGGGACGTGAGGCTAAAGCGGAATATGGGGAGGACTTGGCACCGGAAAAGGCTGATAAGATGACTATGGGAGCATCTGTACAGTGGTATTCCGTTGAAACAGAACAGAAAAGCAGTTTCCCGAAGTTCAATTATGGGATTACTTTTAGTGAGGATAACTGTGAAAAAGTGACCATGGGTGAATGGCAGTGGGAGACAGGAATGAATTTTAATCAGATTGATGATTTTGAACGAATCCGTGATTATGGTTTGTTGGTGGTATATTCGAACTGGAGCTTCTTGAAGAATAGGTTAAAGGATAATCATGAATATTTAAATCGTAAATTAGAATGGGTTGCTTATATTGCGGGTAAACGTGAGTCACGGCGCTTGTTGGGAGATTATATTTTGAAACAAGATGATATTGATAAAAATGTATTTCATGAAGATGCTTCCTTTGCTACTACTTGGAGTCTTGATTTGCACTTTCCCGATTCGGTAAATGCAAGTCATTTTCCTGCATCTCCTTTTAAAGCGGAAACCGAACATATACATATATATCCCTATGCTGTTCCTTACCGTTGTCTTTATTCTAGGAATATTGACAATCTTTTGATGGCGGGACGTAATATTAGTGTAACTCATGTAGCTTTGGGTACCGTGCGTGTAATGCGTACGACGGGGATGATGGGAGAAGTTGTAGGCATGGCGGCTTCATTATGCAAAAAGTATCAGACTACTCCGCGCATGGTCTATCAGAGGCATTTGTCGGAACTACGTTTGTTGATGCAAGAAGGGGCAGGTAAAAAGATAGGTATTCCTGATAATCAGAATTTTAACGAACAACCTCCTTTGAAGAAGCCTCGAATATTTTATTTGGGACAACATTTAAAGTGATGAAAAGAGTTTGTATATTTTTTATTGGCATACTTTGTTTTGTATCTTTGTATGCACAGTCATTTGATTATGAAAAAATAGCGCCTCATCCTCGTTTATTGTGGCCTTTAGAAGGAGATGTGGCTATTAAGAAAATGATGGCCGAATATCCTCAGTTGGCAAACGTCCATGAACGTATTTTGAGTGAATGTGCTATGATGCTGCTTCAGAAGCCGGTAGAACGTATCTTGGAGGGTAAACGTTTATTGGGTATATCTCGATTGGCATTTAAACGTATTTTTTATCTTTCATACGCATACCGTATGACAAAAGATGAGCGATATGCACAACGTGCAGAGCAGGAGATGTTGGCGGTAAGCCGTTTTAGAGATTGGAATCCTTCTCATTTCTTGGATGTCGGTGAAATGGTGATGGCATTGGCTATAGGCTATGATTGGCTTTATGATTACTTAAAGCCGGAGGCGCGTGGCATTATCGGTGATGCTATTATTGAAAAAGGCTTTGATGCCGCTGACCCTGATGCGTTTTTTTATACTTCGGCCAGTAACTGGAATTCGGTATGTAATAGTGGATTGACTTATGGGGCTATAGCCTTATATGAAACGGCTTCTGATAAGGCTAAGGCAATAATCGAGAGGTGCTTGGCTACAAATCCTAAAGTGATGAATGTATATGGACCTGATGGAGGGTATCCGGAAGGTTACCATTATTGGGGATATGGTACCAGCTTTCAAGTTATGTTGATAGCAGCCTTGGAAAGTGCCTTTGGTGATGACCGGAGGCTTGCTGAAGCTCCGGGTTTCTTGAACTCTGCATATTTTATGGAGTATATGATGGCTCCAAGCGGAGGATATTTTAATTTCTCGGATGCGGTTAACGAGGTAAAGTGCAATATGATGATGTTTTGGTTTGCTAAAAGGTTAGATGATTTATCTTTATTGTGGCTTGAGAACCAGAATCTGAAGAATGCGTCCGTTGAATTTGTGGAAGAGCGTTTGTTGCCATGTCTGATGATTTTTTGCCTGGACCAGAATCTGAAGAATATTCAGCAACCGGTACGTCGTTTCTGGTGTAATCGCGGGGCAACCCCTGTTTTTGTTTATCGGGGTGGATGGGAGAGCGAAAAAGATAGTTATCTGGCAGTGAAAGGAGGTTCCCCCCGTACTCCTCATGCGCATATGGATGCCGGTTCATTCATTTATGAGAAGAACGGTGTACGATGGGCCATAGACCTTGGTATGCAGAATTATTTTAGCTTGGAGAGTAAAGGAGTGGATTTATGGAATCAATCTCAGGAAGGACAACGTTGGGAAGTGTTTCGCCTCAACAATATGGCACATAATACTCTTACGATAAATGGTAATCGACATTTGGTCAATAGTCATGCGACTTTTGAACAAACGTTTGAAACCAATGAACGAAAAGGGGTGAAAATAGATATGACGAGTGTCTTTGCTGATTGTATAAAGAAAACTACGCGTACCGTTTATCTGAATAAAGAAGATGAGTTGGTTGTAGAGGATGAATTGGTTACGGGTGGGGAGCAGGCCATGGTTACATGGATAATGGTAACTCCGGCAGATGCAAGGATTATTAGTAAGAATCAGATAGAGTTGACTGAAGCTGGTCAGAGGATGTTACTGACTGTAACATCCTTAAAAGATGTTGAGATGAAAATATGGTCGAACACTCCTTCTCATGATTATGACGAGTCCAATCCTGAAAGCATACGTGTAGGATTTGAGACCCGGCTTCCGGCAGACCGGAAATCTTTGTTTAAAACAACTTTAGTTCCTATCGGATAAATTACGCTTGATTTATAATTTGATAAAAAATGAGTTTATGAAACAGAAATGGCTTTTATTTAGTTTACTTGTTATTATGGCTTCTTGCACAAAGCAAGAGCCGATGGAGGCATTGATAGACCGTGTATTCAGTGTAGCCGAACAGCAATATGTTGCAATGGACGCTCGTTTGGACGATAAGACGATGCCGCAGACCATTACCCATGATAGTACATTCAAGTCTTCTACCATTTATTGGTGGTGCAGTGGATTTTATCCAGGTTCCCTTTGGTATATTTATGAATATACGCAAAACGATACAGTTAAATTATTGGCTGAAAAGAATACTTTGAAACTTGATCCGATCCAGTATGTGACTCATGACCACGATGTCGGTTTCCAATTGAATTGCAGTTACGGTAACGGTCTTCGCTTGATAGGAAACAAGGATTATGAAAAGGTGCTTCATCAGGGAGCGAAATCATTAGCTACTCGTTTCAGCCCTATAACGGGAGTTATACAGAGTTGGGATTTTCTACGCCGTGATTGGAAATACCCTGTTATCATCGATAATATGATGAATCTAGAATTGTTGATGTTTGCTTCGAAAGCCTTTGATGATGATTCTTTGGCCTATGTAGCCCGAAGCCATGCGGATACTACTCTCAAAAATCATTTCCGGGAGGATTATTCTTCTTATCATTTGGTTGACTATGACCCAAAGGATGGACATGTTCGTAGTAAACAAACAGTCCAGGGCTATTCCGACGAATCGTCATGGGGACGTGGGCAGGCATGGGCTTTGTATGGTTATACAATGATGTATCGTATGACAGAAGACAAAAGGTATTTGTCTCAGGCAGAATGCGTGGGAAATATGTTGCTTTCACGTTTACCGGTCGATGGCATTCCGTATTGGGACTTTGATGCTCCCAACGGTAACGAATATCGTGATGCTTCTGCTGGTGCAATAATGGCTTCGGCTTTTGTTGAATTAAGTTCTTTCACTGAAGATGCAAAGGCCAGACAAAACTATTTGAATGTGGCAGAGAAACAGCTCCGTACGCTTGCTTCATCGACATATTTGGCGGAACCGGGCACAAACTGCAATTTTATATTAAAGCATAGTGTGGGCAATTTCCCTGAGAAAAGCGAGGTGGATGTACCGCTTTCTTATGCAGATTATTATTTTCTGGAAGGGTTGTTACGTTATAAAAAGGCACTGAAATAAGAAGGATATATAAGTTTATTCATCTACAAAAAGAGAGGGCTGTCTCATCATAGAAAAATGAGGCAGCCTTACTTGTAGTTGATGTGAACTCAATATACGACTGAGATAGGTTAAGCATCATATTGAGATATTAAATACGTGCTTGAACCCGCAAATGTTTTGTTATGTAAATATTCACTTAGGTTTCGTAAACTCAACTTTTTCTGTTGATAAGGGGTAAGGTGACATAGAAAGAATGCCAGTCTATCAATAGGAACACGATACATGAGAATCGTTTTCGATGCTTTCTCTCTTGTCTCCCTCGTTTCTTTGTTTCCTCGTCTGTCCCCTTTCACTGATATTGCTTTGTGATGCTATTTGCGTAATAGCTTCAATGCCCATGATACAGCCGCCTCTTTCTGTTCCGGATACATGAAATGATAGGAATCAGGGATAATGAGGGAAATAACCGGACAATTCATTTCGTTCATGACAGAATAAGAAGTTGTAGGCGGGCAAGTCGTGTCATTATATCCGAAGGACATGAACACTGGAACTTGGATGTCTGCAACGAAATTGGCTACATCGTAGTAACGTATCGTTTCCACTGCTTGGGGATTGCAGTATTGGGGTTTCTTGAACATGTGAGGCCAGCCTCCGGCTCTTCCATGAAGATACCCTTCCATGTCACATAAAGCAGGATAGAAGCAGACAGCTCCTTTGATGCGCCGGTCGATGGCTGTCGTGACAAGAGACAAGGCTCCGCCTTGGCTGCCACCGAAAGTCATGACGTTTTTGCCGTCGAATTCCGGGAGGGAATAGATGAAATCGACGGCGCGCTTACATCCTAAATAGACCCGTTTGTAATAATAGTCTTCCTTATATTCCAATCCTTTGTCGTGGTAGTTCAGCAAAGGACCTCCTCCTATTGTATATGCTTCGTTGGGAAGATTCACGGGGATGCCATGGATGCCTATTTCCAGGGTAATGACACCTTGTGATGCTAAAGAGACTTCTCCATGATAGGCACGTACTCCGGCTCCCGGAACTTTCAGTATGGCAGGATATTTCCTAGAAGTATCTTTAGGAATACAAAGAATGCCGTAGATGCGCGAACCGGCCCAGTTGTTACGGAAGCTTATGTGATAGACATTTACGTTGGATGTGCATTTCTCCGGCAGTAAAGTAATCCGTGGGTCAAGAGGCTGTTCCGCGACTTTTTTCAGTTCTTTTTCCCAGAATTCCTTGAAGTCTGCAGGTCGTTTCGTTGTGGGGCGAAGCTCTTCGGGAGAAAAACCTATGGTTACCGCATCTTCATATTTGCGGTTTTCGTAATTCACAATAACTTTGCAGCGTAGAAAGCCGGCTTTTTTCAAAGTGCCTAATGACAATTTGAGTGTACCGTCTTTCAGAATCGTATTTTCCGCTTTGTGGGGCTTCATTAAATCTTCTGAAATTTCATAGTGTATGGAAGCATTCTGCATGGGAACTTGGTTTTTCCATACGCAAATAGAGACGATTGCTTTCTCTCCGGTTCTGTACAGCCAGTCTGCATGATCGGGAGAAACGGTGATTTTTATTAGTTTTTCGGGTGGCTGTGGAAAAACATACATTGTCTTCATTACCACTAAAGACAACAAGACTAATTTGATGATAAGTGTTTTATTCATTTCTTGTAATATTTAAAAAGTTATATTGAGTTTTAAAGCCGTGGGCAGATGGTTTATTTGAACCATTTATCTGCGAACTTCACATATTGTTTCCAATCATACAGAGTGATGTCGTGTCTGCCGGAACGAATGTGGTAGGCAATGCTGCCGTCTTGCAGGGGTGTATCGTTTGGGGGCATTTCTTGGGCATTCAGCCCTTTCTTTCTGAAGATGGATTCATATACCGGAGTGGCGTGTATTCCGGATAGAAATTCTCCTTTAGGGTCGGCCCATTGGTCTTCGGTGGCGCTGGCAATATAAACCGGACGTGGGGCTAAAAGGGCTATTAACTCATGCTGGTCAAAAGGAAGCGTGTTTTCCTTGTCATTGTATTTCCGGAAATTGCGGCAGAACCAGTGAGGAAACTGGTAGTTGACAGCCTGAACTGTTTCTCCGATGACGCGTCGGGAAAGAGCGACCCCTCCGCAACCGGAGCAATTGGAGATAATCATGGCAAAGCGTTGGTCTGTGGCTCCTGCCCACAATGCAGCTTTGCCATGCCGTGAATGACCGAACACGGCTACCTGGGATGCGTTGATATCTTTGTCTGTCTCGAAATAGTCCATTGCACAGCTCATGCCCCATGCCCATGCGGCTATGGTCCCCCATTCGTCATCAGCTGGATGATGTTGTCCTTTTTTGTAGAATAGCGGGTGCACGCCATTCTTGAATGCGTCATCAAAATCGGGGTCAATGTCTCCGCGATAGACAGTGGCAAGGGCGTAACCATTTTTTATCAGCATTTTAATGGGCCATCGGGCGGTCGCGATGCCTCGGGGAGGCAGTCTCTTCCAACGAAATTCTTTTTGTTTTTCGGGAGTTGGATAGGATATGCCCGGATCCCGGCTGATGGTGTGATTGCCTTTGAAGTTTAATCCGAAGAATAGAGGCGCTGCTCCTGAGCGCTTGTTCGGAATATACATGAGGACTGTAAAGTAGTACTTGTCGCTTTTTGTTAGGTAAACCGCAATCTCCTTACGTGTGGCTATGCCGTCTAACGCATTTTTATCTTCTGTCAGAACTTTGAAGTGCATCTCCTTCGGATGCTTGGGTGCCTTGCCGAACATTTCCGTCTCGAAGAGCCGGAGCAGTTCCGGTCTGCGTCTTTGGTTCCATTGTTTCATGGTATTTACGGTGGTTCCGTTTTCCATTATCAATGGGTTAGGTAGATTGTAATCCGGAATGTTTGTTTCTTCATAATTTGCTTTAGAAGCAAGATATCTGTAGATAGTGTCTTTGGAGAGGCTTTCGGCCGATGTGTTAAGGGAGAAGAACTGTATGGAGAAGAACAGAGCCCCTATAATTTTATTCAGAGTGTTCATGATAAGTAGTTTATATTGTTTTAAGTTGATGAATATACTTCTAAAAATAATATTTTTCTCTTTTTGATGATTTATTGTTGTAAAATAGATAAAATTAATGCTTTTCACGGTTGAAAAACATATGACAAATTTTAAAATAAATATTTATATATACATAATGTATTTCGAATAAGACCGGAAACGATTTCGTAAGTTTGTAATGATTAATGATTTGTATATTAATAATATATGTATACGTGATAGCCTCTGATTTATAGTATATGCTTTAAGATATTCCTAATTAATGGTAAAGCTGAATCCGTGATGTATCTATACCGTATATTACACAGGGAGCACCGGTCAATTCTATAGTCACTTTGTTGTTTGCAACAGGTATTATCTGTTTTTGTCCGATAGCATTTAACAAAGTGACACAAGGGGCGTTGCTTGGCAGAGTCAATTGTCTGTTTGTTCTCCATGAACTCACCCAAGGTTCGGGGAAAGCTGCTCCATTGGGATGGTTCAGAAAGTATCCTTCCGTTCTGTCCCAAAGCACGGCCATGCTTCCCCGGGGAGTGTCAAACAAAAGTCCTCTGCTTAGTGGGTTCTTTTCATCCATTCGTATCCAACCTTTGAATACGGCTTTATCCAATACCTCTGCCGTATTGCAGAAGGACATTAAAGAAGGTTTGAAACTTAAATCACGGTTAATCATTCCGAAAAAATATTCCCTGTTGCCGGCATTCACTCCTAACTGGTCGAACCATACGGAATTAAACAGCTGATAGTAAAGCGCATTTTTAACTCCCTCTGCTGCGGCAAGCGCATACGATAATAGTAAATTTTCCGCTGCTTCACGGGGAGTGTCGTTCCAGGAATGATTGGGGTAATCAAGTGCATATATTTCAGTGAGGTACAAATCTTTGTCACCTCCATGTTTTTGTATGAAGTCTTTGACTATTCGGATGGAGCCGTAGTAATTCCAGTATGAATATCCGGAAACAGGTTTCTTGAATTCTTTCCAGGGAACAGTTATCGGAAAATCAGGCGTGAAATTACCTCTGCCCGGGTGTAATGCGATTCCGTCCAGCAAGTCCCATCCTCCTAATTCTACAATCTTTTCCAAGAAGGCTTCATCCGCTCCCGCTATTCCGAATGAGATAATCTGGATATTCTGCCATTCAGGCTTCTCTTTTTGAACTTTGCGTATAGCTTTCAGCCATTCTATGTAAGCACCGGCCAAACGGGCTTTGCCAATTCCTTCACCAGCACCGGCAATATCCGGTGAACTCATGTTCAGTTCATTGCCGAACTCCCATATCTTGTTCCCATTCTTCACGATTTTTCGGAAGAAGGAACGTATCAACTCTTCTCGTTCTGGGTTCTCCCATTTCTTATTCCAGTTTATGTTATTGTGAAATGTTGCTTCTGTATTCTTGAAGCTGCTGGTGATTCCGTTACGTACCCATCGGACTCCCATCCGGTTTAGTAAACGTTTTAGGTTTGTGGAATCGGGAATGGCCCAATAGGCTGAAAGTCCCATAATGTTTTCATCGGGTAAAGCTTTAAAATCATGGGAAGGTAACAAAGATAGATTTGTTCTTGAAAAAGTCTGTTCTTTTCCGTTTTCATCTTCAATGGACACTTCCACAAAATAAATCTCACGTTCTGTGTTTGCTATAAACTCAATGGGGTGGACTTGTACTTCGTCTGTTTCCAAGAAGCACTTTTTGGAATGATTCACTATCTCATTTCCGGCATAGTCGCGAATCCAATACTTAAGTACGTACTTTTGAGGAGTCGATGACGTATTGATGATTTTAGCCTGCACGCTGATAGGGGCAGTTGCATCTTTCCACCAGTTGTAAACTTTATCTGTAGTAAGTGTTAAGGCAACCGGGCGTTTTTGCCATTTGGCGCTGATAGCTTCATAAGGCCATCCGTAAGGTGGAAATAGAATTGAAAACCGAGTAGAATAGTTACCGTCTTTCTGGTGGGACATATTTGTGTGCCTGTAGTTTTCTCCTTTCCAGCTTGAATTGACTTTGTTGTCGGCTCCATAAGCCAGGCAAATCAAGCGGTTTCTTACCAGGAACGGAAATATCTTGGCATCGGCTGTTTCTAATGGGAGTCCTCCTTTGGCATCTCGTTGCCATATACCCAATTTGGCTTCCGGCAGTTCCTGAGCACCGGCATTTTCGGGTAAGCGAAAACGGAACTGGCATCCTCTCCAATCAGTATTATATTTTTTAGGAACTCCAGATAGTAGGTATTGTACGTCTACTCGGTCTTGGTGTACTGTGAATGTTCCTGTAAGTTTCATTGAAGCAGGTACTGGCGAAGGGAAAAAATAATGGATACGAATGGTGCTGGCTCCATCTACTTCGGTTATTTCATATTCGCAATTGTTTGCAAGTTTCGGTTGAGGCCACTTGTCAAACTTTAGCTCTCCAAGTTGCACTAACGTTTCCGATTGTTTGTCTTGCAACAGCAACCTCCCTTCGGATGCCACTTTTAAAATATAATTGGAAGATTCAATTTTATAGTTTGCCAGCATCTTTACGGGTGCTATACACATACTGATTATTAAAAATAGCAACCTTTTTCTTTTCCATGCGGACAGTGAAGTGTTATGTAAAGGCTTGTACATATTCTTACTACTTTATAAATTATGGTTTGTTGTGACAGATTTTATTTAAGCAACCCGTTGGCGGAATTAATTCATTACCGCTATGAAATTTAATTCCGCCAACAGGTTTAAGCATATCTTTGAGGATATTGTTTTAAGGCTGCTGCAATGGGATTAGGCCGGTAATGCAGCTTTTTTGCTAAAGATTGTACGGCTTTCCGGGTCTTTTTACTGATATCTTGTTTGTTGGCAAGTGCACGCGATACAGTAGAAGGTGCCAAATCAAGTTGTCTCGCAATTTCTTTAAGCGTCATTTTAGGCTTTTGCTCATTTCCCTTTTTGTTTTTATGGCAACTTTTTAATTTGACAGCCATAATGTTAGGTTTGTAGTTAAGTTTAACGGCTAAAGCTACGACAAGTTCTTTGGTCTGTCTGTTCACATCCCATTGATCGCTCAAAGCTCTGGATATGGTGGAAGTCGAAAGATTCAACTCTTGTGCGAGTGTTTTCAATGTTACTTGGTTTTTCATGGTGTTCATCTTTTAAGATTGATAATTTTTTATTTCATGTGGCAAAAGTATGATGAGTTGAATATGAAGGCTTTACGACGTGTCTCAAAAACTTCCTAATTTGTATCATTGAGGAATAAGAACTATATTTGCGGCATGTTTAGCCGATATATACTGTTGATGTTTTTGTTCTGCTGGTTGGGTGGGAATGCCCGAAATACAACAGACAAGTTATTCTTCGAGCATTTGACTACCGAAGATGGGCTCTCCCATAATTATATACAATCAATATTTCAAGATGAAGATGGGTTTATCTGGTTGGGTAGCGACAATGGACTGAATTGTTATGATGGTCAGCGCATTGATGTCTTTACTACTCATACGCAGCCAATCACTCTTGGAGGAAACAGAATACGCGGAATTGTCCAGGACAAGGATAAAAACTTATGGATATTGCATGAAAATGGGGTGGACAGGCTGATGCATTCTACTCGACGAATCAAGACCATCTACTATGAAGGTGAGCATAAGAAAGGTCTTTACGGAATGGGAATCGATATGGATGGTAATTGGATTGGGTATTCGGAAAAACATCTGGTAAAATGCGATTCGGGAAAAGATACTCTATATGTTTTTAAAGAAGCCCCTAAAGAATATCATTTTACGACGTTTGTACAATGTAATGGAATTTATTATTTGGGTACTCGTCAACATGGTATCATCATGTATGACCGGCATTGGCAATCCGTAGGACATATTTCTATGGAATCCATAGAAAAAGGAGTATTAGGTAACGGAATGATAAGTGTATTGCGCACAGATTCAGAAGGTTGTGTGTGGAGTGTAAGTATTGGAAATTGTATCAGCAAGTATAATCCGAAATCCCATGAGCTTAAGGTCTATAAATTATCTGGTAATTCGGTTATTAGTAGAGAAGTAAGAGATATCATTGAACTGGATGACGAATATATGCTTGTAGGTACTTTCAATGGGCTTTTCAGATTAGATAAGGTTCATCTCAAAGAGGTCGTGGTTGAAAACGGCGAAGTGGGAAGTGCGGGGAGTTTGAGCCATTATTCTGTTTATTCCTTATATAAAGACAAGCAAGGTATATTGTGGGTAGGTACTTATTCCGGTGGTGCTAACTTTAGTCATTCCTATAACCGGCGTTTCCGTTTTTATGCTCCCCCACATTTGTTTGGGCGTATAAGAATGGCAAAGGAAGACGGAAAAGGAAATGTCTGGTTTGCTACAGAAGGGAACGGATTGCTTTGCTATCATCCGGAAACCGGGCAAACGGATATGCATTGGTTGAACGCAAATCGGCATTTCAACGATAATATCATCAAGTCGATATGTATATCCGGTGATACCATTATGTGTGGAAATCAACGAGGAGAACTATATGCCTATTCTATTCGGAAAGGTACCTTCTCTTTGGTGAAAAAATATGATGATACGAACATCCTGTATATTTACAAAGATTCTAAGCAGCAGTGGTGGGTCTCTGTACAGGATCGTTATACTCTTTGCATGAATCATGACTTTCTGCGAATACCTTGTACCAATTTGATAGATGAAATAGAACCGGGAACCGTTTTGTTCGCCACTCAGAAGGAAGGATTGTATGTGTATGACTTGAATACTGCTCGTTGCCGGAATGTAACTGCTGGGGAATTAGGTGGGACTACAAACAAACCGCTGAATATCACTTCCTTTTATCGGGATGCTAAAAAAAATCTATGGCTGACCACTCAAGGGCAGGGATTGCTTTCACTAGACGAACAGTGGAAACTGCGTCCGGTATCATTGTCATACGCACAAGTTTATTCTGATAAACTTTATTTTGTTGGGGAACATAGTGAGGATAAACTTTGGCTGATGGGAGCGCATAGACTGTTCTTGTTTGATGTAGCACAAAATCAACTGCATCTCTTCGATAAGAATAATGGATTGCGCTTGACAGACATGGATGCTTCCGGACTGATAGATTCTCATAACCGTTTCTGGGTACCTGGCAATATGGGATGTGTGATGATTGATAACCATACTTTTACTTTGAATGATACACCGGCCAACGTGGTACTCACTACTTTGCGTATCAACAATGTCCTTCAGGTTCCTGGTATGGAACATTCGGTGCTTGACAAATGTCTATCGGAGACTTCCATTTTATGTTTGAAGTACAACCAGACTAATATATCTGTGGCCTATACCAGTGACAACCATATTTATGGAAACAGTGACCGTTTCTTCTATCAGATGGAAGGAGTAGATCCGGACTGGGTAGATGCCGATACTCGTAGAGAAGTGTTTTACAGTAACCTTTCTTCGGGCAATTATACTTTAAAGATAAAAGCACTCAATAATGATGGAATGTGGGGACCCGAAACACGATTGAAGATAAAGGTTCTTCCTCCTCTATGGGCTCGTTGGTGGGCATTTGGAATTTATGCATTGCTTCTATTTTATATATTGCATCGCTATGTAGCTTATAAACAGAGAAAGCAAAACTTGGAGCACGAATTATATTTGAAGCAACTTGAAAAGGATAAATCCGAAGAATTTAGCAGGGAGTTACAGACTTTCTTCACACAAGTTGCCCATGAGTTCCGCACTCCGCTAATGCTGATTATAAATCCGTTGGACGAGATACAAAACAAGATTGTACATATCTCCGGGGTACAAGAAAATCTGCAACTCGTCAAGAGCAGTGCCCATCGCTTGCTTGCGCTTGTAAACGATTTGATGGATTTGAAGAAGATTGAAAATGGCAATCGGGAGTTGGAACTCTCTTCCTTCGATTTCAAGACTCTTATTCAGGAAATCTATTATTCGTTTCAGGCCATGGCCCACCAAAGGGGTATAACATTGAAACTTTCATTGCCCGAACAGGAAATGTTGGCGACGTTTGATAAAGCCAAACTGGAAAAAGTGTTTTTTAATCTGCTCGCTAACGCTTTGAAGTTCACTCCCGAGGGTGGCACGGTTATGCTGTCCGTTTCTGCTGTTCAGAGAGAGAAGTCGTCAATTCATGTGGAAGTAAAAGACACTGGTGTTGGAATATCCGATGAAGATATATCGAAGATATTCCAGCCTTTTGCTTTGTCGCGTCAAGACCTGCATGGGCAGATGGGAGGTAGTGGGGTGGGGCTGACCATTGTAAAATCTATAGTAGAAAGACATGGTGGAAATATATCCGTGCACCGTGTCAATCCGTGCGGTACTTGTTTTTCTATCGACTTGCCTTGGCATTATGACAAACGATATGAGGTGGCAGTGCTTGCTACGATTGATGAGACAGGAGATATGGTGGACGAAGTAACTTCTTTTGGGGCAGCCTCCATTACTGAGACGGTTTTGTTGGTGGATGATAATCTGGAGATTCTTGCTTATCTTCAGAGGGAGTTGGCTAAAGGATTTAAAATTTTTACAGCTCGGAATGGTTGTGAAGCATTGGAGGTATTGGGAAAGGAAAATGTCTCACTGGTTGTGAGTGACATCATGATGCCTGAAATGGACGGTGTGGAACTGTGCACTCGCATTAAGGAAAATCCTTCGCTTTGTCATATTCCGGTTATCATGCTGACGGCTAAGTCTATGACTGTATATGTAGAAGAAGGCTTTCGGGTCGGTGCCGATGATTATCTAGTTAAACCTTTCAAGGTATCTACTTTGATAATCCGCATCAATAACATTTTGAATGGACGAAAGAAGCTAAAAGAAATATATGGCAAGCGACTCTCTTTGAAAAGTGTAGGCATTGAACTGAAATCGGCTGACCAAACCTTTGTAGAGCAGTATGAAGCTGCTGTAAAGAAACACCTTTCCAATCCTGATTTTGATGTGGAGATGTTGTGTGAAGAGATAGGGGTAAGCCGGGCACAACTATATCGAAAAGTGAAAGCCATAACCAATCTCTCACCGGCAGAATTTATCCGCAATATAAGATTGGAATGTGCGGCAGAGTTATTGCGTACCTCCCAACAGACAGCGACGGAGATTGCAGACCAGATAGGTTTTGGCAGCTACAACCACTTCAGTGAATATTTCAAAAGTGTATATGGTGTGTCTCCTAAAATCTATAAAGACAAATACAAAAAATAGGTAAAGAACCATAAAATGGTACATTCCATCTTGAAAGTTCTGTGCAAAAGCATTAAGAATAAAATTCCAGCATAAAAGTATTACGGTTTAATGAATTATTCTTTTGATTATCAGGTTGATATGTGTTATTTTTCTTTGCAATCGTTCCCGGTGATATTAATTTTTAGTAATGGCTGAGAAAAGCTGAAAACCTATATTTGTAGGAGAAAATTGTATATAATTAAAATGAATTTATGAAAAGAATTATTCTCTTACTTACATTATGGAATGTATGTTTCGGCTTATGTATGGCTCAGAAACAATATCAGTTGAAGTCACCGGATGGAAAACTGAATATTAATATTGAAATGGGTGATAAGATTTATTACTCGTTGTTCCATGAAGGGGATCGGATTCTAAATCCATCTCCTGTTTCTATGTTGTTGGGTAATGGCAAAACATTGGGATTGAATCCTGAGGTGAAACGCATACAGAAACATGAAATTAACGAAATCATACCTGCTGCATTTTATAAATGCAAGGAAATAAAGAATGTGTGTAATGAGATGACTATTACTTTTAAAGGAGGTTTTCAGCTGAATTTCCGTGCTTACAATGAAGGGATGGCCTATCGTTTTGTAATTAACGAGAATAAGCCTTTTATAGTTGTAAATGAGGAGGTTACATTTAATTTTGATAGGGATTATATGTCTTACGTACCTTTGGTGAGAGGAGGAAAGAATAAAAAGATGGAGGAACAGTTCTTCAATTCCTTCGAGAACGTATATACACATCTTAACTTGAGTAAGATGCCTGTCAATCAGATTGCTTTTACTCCGTTAATCGTTGAGTTGAAGAATGGGAAGAAACTCTGTATTGCAGAATCGGATGTAGAAAGCTATCCGGGAATGTTTGTACGTAGTGAAGTAGGAGCAAATTCTTTAAGAGGAGTTTTTGCATCTTATCCAAAGGTGTTGGTGCAAGGTGGCCATAATAATCTGCAAATGTTGGTGAAAGAACGTGAGAACTATATAGCGAAGTGTTCCGGTAAACGGACATTCCCGTGGCGTATCGCTATTGTGTCTTCTGAAGATAAGGAATTGCTCAACAATGATTTAGTCTATAAGTTGGCTGCACCTTCACGCATGGATGACATTAGTTGGATTAAACCTGGAAAAGTTGCTTGGGAATGGTGGAATCATTGGGGACTATCAGGAGTTGATTTCAAGGCGGGTGTGAATAATGCCACTTATAAGGTTTACATTGATTTTGCAGCTAAATATGGGATTGAATATGTGATTTTGGATGAAGGCTGGGCTGTAAATCTGAAGGCGGATTTGTTTAAGGTGGTACCGGAAATCAATCTGGAAGAATTGGTGGCTTATGCTGATTCAAAGAATGTCGGACTAATTTTATGGGCAGGATATTATGCTTTTGAACGGGATATGGAGGCTATATGCAAATATTATTCAGAGCTAGGTATTAAAGGCTTCAAAGTGGACTTTATGGATAGGGATGACCAACCGATGGTCGATTTCCATTATCGTGGGGCTGCTGTAGCGGCTAAATATCATTTACTGTTGGATTATCATGGTACGTATAAACCAACGGGATTGAACCGCACTTATCCGAATGTAATAAACTTTGAAGGAGTACATGGATTGGAACAATTAAAATTTGCTGGTAGTGATAAAGTAGATCAGGTAACTTATGATGTGATGATGCCTTTTGTCCGTATGGTGGCAGGTCCGGTTGATTATACTCAAGGGGCTATGCGAAATGGTAGCAAGCAAACTTTCCGTCCTGTAAACGAGGCACCGATGAGTATGGGGACACGTTGTCGCCAACTTGCGGAATATGTGGTATTTGAATCTCCTTTATCTATGTTGTGCGATAGTCCGGTACTTTACGAACGTGAAGTTGAATGTACATCTTTTATAGCGGAGATTCCTACGGTATGGGAAGAGACAATAGCTTTAGATGGCAAGATTGGTGAATATATTGCCATGGCTCGCCGTAAGGGAAATGTTTGGTATGTAGGTACGCTCACTAACTGGGAAAAACGTTCCTTGAATATTGACCTGGATTTTTTGGGAGAGGGAGAATGGGTAGCTGAGGTTTATAAAGATGGTGTGAATGCCGGTACTGTTGCTTCTGACTATACGAAGTCGGTAATTCTTGTTCCACAAGACCGGAAACTGTCGGTTACAATGGCAGAAGGTGGAGGATGTGCACTGAAAATCTATAAAAAATAGCTATGAATATGTTGGCACGAATCAAAATTATGAGGTGGTGGATATGGTTATTCATATATATATGTAATGTGCAAGGTCTTGGTGCTCAGGAACTGCTTGCAAACGTATATGGAAGACAATACACATTGCTGAATGGTAAATGGAACGCCATAATTGATCCTTATCAACAAGGGCGTAGAACTGCTATTTATAAGAATAGGGTTTTAAGAGATAAAGCTGATTTTAAGGAGTATGCTTTTGAGGGCGGTTTGCGCTTGAATGTTCCTTCTGACTGGAATTCACAGCTTTCGGAGCTTAAGTATTACGAAGGAACAGTGTGGTATGCACGTAAGTTTGAGATAAATAGGAAATCGGACGAAAACTTGTTTCTTTATTTCGGAGCAGTCAGTTATCGTTGCAGGGTCTATTTGAATGGAGTTCAGATTGGTGGGCATGAAGGAGGTTTTACTCCTTTCCAGTTCAATATAACCAATGCGGTAAGAGAAGGAGAAAATTTTCTGGCAGTAGAAGTGGACAACACGCGTACAGTGGATGCCATTCCTGCACTTTCATTCGATTGGTGGAATTATGGTGGGATTACTCGTGATGTCATGCTTATATGTACACCTAAAGATTATATTAGTGACTACTTTATACAGTTGGATAAGTATAAACCGGATTATATTCATGCTGAGGTACAATTGTCTGCACGGAGTGTAGGTCAAATGGTAAAGATTGAAATACCGGAACTGAAAGTTGCCAGTGAGGCTTTTACGGATGAAAGAGGTTTGGCTAAAAAAACTTTCCGGGTTAGAAACTTGAAGCGTTGGTCTCCTCAGAATCCTAAATTGTATCAGGTGATTGTATCTTCGGAATCGGATAAGGTTGAGGAAAATATTGGTTTTCGCAATCTTTATGTGAAGAATACACGGATTTATCTGAATGATTCTCCGGTTTTCATGAAAAGTATTGGCTTGCATGAAGAAATAGCTCAACGCCAAGGACGTGCTTATTCAGAGCAAGATGCGGTAGCACTATTATCCGAAGCGAAGGAGTTGGGGGTAAACATGATTCGTTTGGCGCATTACCCGCAGAATGAGTATATTGTCCGTTTGGCAGAGAGAATGGGGCTTATGCTATGGGAAGAAATCCCTATCTGGCAGGGCATTGATTTTAAGAATAATGATACACGTCTGAAAGCACAAAGAATGTATGCGGAGATGTTGAAGCGTGACCGGAACCGATGTGCTCTTTCTTTTTGGGGGATTGCCAATGAGACAGTTCCTTCAGAGGCCCGCAATGCTTTTCTTAAAAGCCTGGTCAAACTATGTCGGGAGATGGATACTACTCGTTTGATAACGGCTGCTTTTGATTTGCCTAAATTAAATCCCAAGACGAACACTTTTGAGATGGAGGATTCTTTTATCGAAGAGTTGGATGTAGTTTCTATTAATAAATATATGGGATGGTACCATCGTTGGCCTATGTCGCCATCCGAAGTTCGCTGGAATATAGCCCTTGATAAGCCGCTGATATTTTCAGAGTTTGGTGGAGAAGCGCTTTATGGTCAGTCAGGTGATGCTACTGTAACAAGTTCCTGGAGTGAAGAATATCAGGAAAAACTGTATAAAGATAATTTAGAAATGTTTAGGCATATACCTAATCTTGCAGGGATTTCTCCTTGGATTCTGTTTGACTTTCGTTCTCCTTATCGTTTTCATCCGACGAATCAGGAAGGATGGAACCGGAAAGGACTGATTTCGGATCAGGGATATAGAAAAAAAGCGTGGTATGTGATGAAAGAATATTATGAATCTATAAAATAAATATATGAACAAATATAAGCTTCTGTATGCACTTGCTTTGAGTTGTATAACAACAGTGCTGCCTGCCCAACTAAAGGATTATAGCTTTAAAGTGGATTCTGTATTGAATCTTATGACTCTTCAGGAAAAGGTGGGGCAAATGATTCAATACTCGAACAATAAACTTCTCACGGGACCTGCTCTTGACAGCAGTAATCGTACTGAAGAAATAAAGAGGGGAGAAGTCGGTTCTGTCTTTAATATCATAACGGTGGAACGGGCTAAGCAATATCAGGATTTGGCTATGCAATCTCGTTTACGCATCCCCTTGCTTTTTGGGCTGGATGTTCTTCATGGATTGAAAACGATTTTTCCAATACCTTTGGCAGAAGCAGCAAGCTTTGATTTGGATTTGATGCGTAAAACAGCAAGTGTGGCTGCAGCAGAGACTTCCTCTTTGGGAATCCATTGGACTTTTGCTCCTATGGTAGATATTTCTAGAGATGCCCGTTGGGGACGTTCAATGGAAGGAGCTGGCGAGGATACCTGGTATGGTTCTCAAGTGGCAAAAGCACGCATCGAAGGGTTTCAGGGGTCTAATTATGACGAGAAGCGAACAGTATTGGCTTGTGCTAAGCACTTTGCCGCTTATGGTGCAGCAGTAGGGGGGAGGGATTATGCTGAAGTGGATATTTCGGGACATACGCTTCTGCAAGTCTATCTGCCTCCTTTTCGGGCGGCAGTAGAAGCCGGTGTAGCTACCTTTATGAATGCTTTTAATGAGATAAATGGCATTCCTGCGACAGCTCATAAGGTTTTACAAAGGGATCTCTTGAAGGGAGAATGGGGATTTAAAGGATTTGTAGTTAGCGATTGGGGATCTGTTGGTGAGATAGCTAAACATAGGATGGCTAAAGATAATAAAGATGCAGGACGATTGGCTACTATAGCAGGTTGTGATATGGATATGCATTCTATGACTTATACCAAACATTTGGTCGATTTAGTGAATGAAGGTAAAGTGGATATGGCTTTGATTGATGATGCCGTAAGGCGTATTCTTACTAAAAAGTTTGAGTTGGGGCTTTTTGACAATCCTTATTGTTATAATAATAGAGCAAAGGAAATAGAGGATAAGGAAATTGTAACAGCTAATAGACAAGTTGCTCGTGAGGCTGGTTCAAGTTCTATTGTGCTTCTTAAGAATAAGTCAGTTTTACCAGTTGCTGAAACTGCGAAGCGAATCGCATTGGTTGGTCCTTTAAATAAGGCTTCTAAAGAAATGTTGGGCAATTGGTCTGCTTTAGGAAAAGCTGAAGATGTAATAACTGTTTATGATGGACTGCGGGCTGCTTTGCCTCATGCTGAAATAACATATATAGAGGGATATGATTTGGAAACAAATGAGTTGAAAGCACTACCGAAACTGACAGAATATGATATAATTATTGTATCTGTCGGAGAACGTGCAATGGAGTCCGGAGAGGCTAAATCTAAGGTAGATATTAATGTTGATGCTAATCAGCAGTACATGGTAAAGAAGATAAAGGAAACAACGCAAAAACCTGTAATCACTTTAGTAATGGGAGGACGCCCGTTGATATTCTCTCAAATGGAACCCTATACGGATGCTATTCTTTTTACTTGGTGGTTGGGTACGGAGGCCGGTAATGCAATAGCGGATGTACTTACCGGAAAATATAATCCATCAGCGAAGCTACCTATGACTTTTCCCCGTAATGTAGGTCAATGTCCTTTGTATTATAACCATAAAAGTACTGGCCGTGCATGGACTCCCAATAATCCTTGGGTAAGCGGCTATATGGATGAGAGTGTGTTGCCTGCTTATGCTTTTGGTTATGGATTGAGTTATACAACATTTGATATTGCAGCTCCTATACTAACCAAGCAACAATATAAACCGGGAGAACATATTATATTGACAACTATAGTTAAAAATACGGGAAGTTATCGTGGAAAAGAAACTGTTCAACTATATTTACAGGACGTTGTGAGTTCTCTGACACGTCCAGTGCTTGAACTCTGTGGGATAAAACAAGTAGAATTGGCTCCGGGAGAAATTAAAGAAGTAAGATTCATTTTGTCCACAGAGGAACTTGGATTTTTTAATGCAGAAAAGAAATTTGTCACAGAACCGGGTGAGTTTAAACTTTTTGTCGGCAATAGTTCAGATAATCTGAAGACTGTAAGTTTTGAACTTATAGAGAAATGATGCTATTTTTGTTAAACTTCTATAATAACCTCATTACTGTCCACTAAAAATGGACGGGGTTAAAAATTAAATAAATTCGGTTCACGGAAACCATAGAGATCATTGACATTTTTGATATTCGATTTGTTGAAGAGGGCGCGCAAGTGTGTTTTATCGGTCAGTGAAATGCCGAGGATTTGCAAAACCTCATATATGTTCCGCTCTAATTGCATATCATGTTGCACAATTACCACTAAGCAGTAAGTGATTATGGCACAATAGATTTGGATACGAACTGCATTTCCCGATGTCCCCCAAAACTTCTTGATTTTGAAATCTTGTTTGATCCATTTGAAGAACAGCTCTACGCTCCACCTATTGCGATAAAGCAAGGAGATTGTTTGAGGGGAAGCCTCAAGATTGTTAGTCAGAAAGATGTATCTTGTGCCGTCTTTAGGGTCGGTGCAGATAACTTTCCTAATCAATTCCGGGTAATCGCGGACGCTTTTACACACTGTAAAGTGCCCGATTGCATCGGAAACGATTCCCGAAGGGAGTCTGCGTTTCCATAATTTGCGGCTTGAACCGCACGTTGGTTTTGGCTCTCAAAACGAACTTCGCACCGATGAGATTTATCTTGTATAGGTTGGCAAAATCGTTGTAACCACGGTCGAAGATATAGTGTGCATTAGGCTCATACGGTATTTCCGGCATTGCCTTGGAATCGTGAGCCAAAGCAAGTGTAATATGCACGAAGGCAGGCACTTGGGTCTCAATATCGTACAAAGTGTGCATTTTTATGCCGCCCTTGCGAGACCGGAATTTAGCCCATTCAAATACTGACAGACAGAGGTCGATTGTGGTCGAATCAAAGGCATAAACGTTACCGCCGAGTTTGAAAATACCGGTCTGTCGTTTGCATCTTGTCTGGCCAATCATGAAGAAAGCAAACTCCTCGAAGATGCGGTAGTCGAGCCGTTCGTTAGCCTTGCTAAGATTGCTAAGCGTCACAGATTTGCCCATGCCCAAATGGTACAGCTTCCGACTGTGAGCTTCCAGTGCAACAATAAGCATATGCAGACTTTCGCGATTGGATAACTGCCCATACATCAACGTAAGTAGCTGATTCCAACAAGTATAGCTCTTGACATACTTGTCGCCATTATACTTATCTACGATATGTCTGAACTTGTCGGCATTGAGGAATTGGATTAATTGGGCAAAAACGTACTTCTCTTTATTCATAACAGTCTGATTCAGACCGCTAAAGTAAATTGAAATCGTCGCATCAACAAAACCATTATAACAAACTGAATATCAATAATTTCAAAAAGATCCTGTGATTTTTAAGTGGACACTAATGTAATAACCTTTTTAAAAGAATAAAACGAATGTTGCGTATGATACGATTTATTTTCTTTCTATTGTTTCTATGCATGACAGTTGGAGTAAAAGCAGATGATTTATCTGTGATAAAAAAGAAATATATAGAAAGTATTCTTTGTACTAATTCTGATTCTCTGCTTACAACGCTGATGTGTCAAACTCCTCGTGAAAAGATTGTGGGGGACCAGATGATTGTTGAATTGATGGAGCGTTATCCTATAGAAGTGGAGTATGTTCAGAATTTAATTCATAAACTGAGTGTAGAGGGTTGTTGGTCCGACTTGGATTTTGCAAATAATGCAGCAGGGTGGGCTCCAAGAGTACACGCTTCTCGAGTTCTTGAATTAGCTAAAGTATATAGGAACCCGAACCATGTTCTATATAAATCTCAGGAAGTGGCAGAGGCTATTCATAAAGCATTAGCTTATTGGTTTCAAGTAAAGCCGATTTCTTCTAATTGGTGGTATAATGAGATCGGTATTCCCAAGGTGCTAGGAGCAGCATTCATATTGTTTGAAGACCAGATGTCTGAACAGGAAAAAAGTGGAGCCCTTGAGGTAATGGATAAAGCTAAAATTGGCATGACTGCTCAAAATAGAGTATGGCTGGCTGGCAATGTAATTGTAAAAGGCTTGTTATTAGGGGATATTCAGATGATACAGAGAGCGAGAGATGTTATAAATAGTGAGATAAAAATGGCTTATGGAAAGGCTGAAGGCATCAAAGCAGATCAAAGTTTTCATCAACATGGGCCTCAGCAGCAGGCGGGGAACTATGGTGCAGCCTATTTGGCTACAATGAGTTTCTGGGCATATATTCTGGATGATACGTCATTGGCTCTTGAACAAGAGCATTTTAAAATTATCAGTGATTATGTGAATACTGGTGTTAGGAGAATCTTGTGGAAAAATAAGATGGATATCAATAATCTTGGTCGTCAACTTTATAGACAGGCACAACGGCATAAGAGCTTTTCTACATTATTTTCAGTAAATGCATTGGCTGGTATTAATAGCAACAATAATAATGCTTATCAAGCACTTATTGATGAGAATTTGGGAAAGACGCCAGTAGGTCTATTGGGGCAATATCATTTTTGGAAGTCGGATATTACTATTCATCGCTGTTCGGATTGGATGGCGTCTCTTAGAATGGCATCTGATAGGGTAATTGGTACAGAATCGGGTACTGATAATGTGAAAGGCTATTACTTGGCAGATGGTGCGCTATATACTTATGTGGATGGAGAAGAATATACAGATATATTTCCTTGTTGGGATTGGAGAAAAGTCCCAGGAGTGACTTGTTATCAAGAGGATAAACGTGTGCATGTGATGGGATGGCTTGAAAAGCAAAATAAGGGTTCGTTTGTAGGTAATGTGAATGACGGTAATGTAGGCATGACTTCAATGGAATTGGTTCGTGATGGACTTTATGCAAAAAAGGCATGGATATTTACTTCGGATTATGTCTTGTGTCTTGGTGCAGATATTCATTCGGATAGCAGCTATTTGGTAAATACGTCTATTGAACAGGCACTACTAAAAGAAAAACTCTTGCATTTGGAAAATGGTAAATGGAATACGGTGAAAGATGTCTGTTTTTCAGCAGATAAACCCGAGCGTTTCTTTCATCATCAAACGGGGTATATTGTGCTTGATGGAAAAGGAAGAGCTTTTTCCGAAAAGAGAACTGGCCTATGGAATAACATTATGAAGATTTATCCTAAAAGTGAGCAGATAACGCAAAATATCTATACGCTTTATTTCGATCATGGAACACTTCCACAGGATGCTTCTTATCAGTACATGATACTTCCCGCCAGCTCTCCCGAGCAAGTCAGACGTTTTGATTTGTCCTCTTTTAAAGTAATAAGTAATACATCACAATGTCAAGCTGTACAGATTGATAAAGAAACTTATTTGTTGGCGATGTATGATAAGGGAGAAGTTACTTTATCCAAAAAAGTGAAATTTGAGAGTGATAGGAAAGGACTTTTTATTTTACGTATCAATGCTAACGGTTGGAAGGTGTACGTATCAGATCCTACTCAACGTGAAAATATTTTAGTAGTGGCGGTTAATGGAGAGAAGAAAGAAGTAAAGTTGCCGGATGGGGAATTAAAGGGAACTGTTATTCAAATAGGAAATGAATTCCAATAGAATAGTTAGCTTTAATTATAAAGTATTTCTATGGGAAAAGGTTGTGCTAGGAGAATAGTCACAACCTTTTCTTTTGGATGTATTCAAATTCATCTTTTCCGGATAATGATAACACTTTTGTTTGCTTTCCGATATTTTTTCATTATTTATTTCTACATTTGTAGCGTTAACACGGACTGTGTAAAGGATATGCAAACCTTATTAAACGACATAGAATTAGATATTCAGGAATTGAAATGTTTAATGCAGGCCATTTCAAGTGATGCCAATCCGACATTGAAGATTGTGGCAAAACGGAATATCCAGCAGATGAAGGCACGCTTGGAGGCGTTGCAAGAACTGCTTGAGGAGGCGCCAACGGCTGTTGTGCCGCCCCTGGAGGAACTCCCTGCTGTTACTACTCCTTTGACCGGACCGGCTTCTCCGGTTGAACCGGTCGTCCCTGATACAATGAAGCTGGATTGTGAAGAACCGGAAACTGTTCATACGGCTGAAGCGCTCCAGACTGTTGTAGCTTCGGCATCTCCTATTTTGGCAGAACGCATCAAGCCTGCCAAGGATTTGAAACATGCCATCAGTCTGAACGATTCATTCCGTTTTGTCCGCGAACTGTTCGCAGGCGATGCTGCACGGATGAATGAAGTGGTACGACGTTTGGGTGAGGCTCCTTCTTTGGACAAGGCTATGGATATTTTTGCTTCGGAAGTGCACCCGGATGAAGAAAATGAAGCCGCCGTCGATTTTATGGAACTCCTCAAAAAATATTTCAGCTAAACGACCGATAAGTATGGGAAAACTTTATGTAGTGCCTACCCCGGTAGGAAATTTGGAAGATATGACATTCCGTGCTATCCGGATTCTGAAAGAAGTGGATTTGATACTTGCTGAGGATACACGTACCTCCGGCATATTGCTGAAACACTTCGAAATAAAGAATGCGATGCAATCTCACCATAAATTTAATGAACATAAAACGGTTGAAAGTGTTGTTAATAGAATAAAGGGGGGAGAAACTGTAGCTTTGATTTCGGATGCAGGTACGCCGGGTATATCCGACCCGGGCTTTCTGGTAGTCAGAGAGTGTGTGCGTAACGGCATCGAAGTGCAATGCCTGCCGGGAGCGACAGCTTTTGTACCGGCATTGGTGGCTTCCGGACTGCCGAATGAGAAGTTCTGTTTTGAAGGTTTCCTTCCACAGAAAAAAGGAAGGATGACCCGCCTGAAGGCATTGGCCGAGGAGCGTCGTACCATGGTGTTCTATGAGTCTCCCCACAGATTGGTAAAAGCTTTGACGCAGTTTGCCGAACATTTCGGTGCCGAACGTCAGGCTTCTGTTTCGCGGGAAATCTCAAAGATGCACGAAGAAACGGTGCGTGGAACGCTTACAGAATTGATTGAACATTTCACGGCGAACGAACCGCGCGGTGAAATTGTGATTGTAGTAACAGGAATAGACGATTAAATAACTTCATTAACCAAACGTAAAACGAAAGCGTATGAAAAAGTTAGCAGTTTTAATTGTATGCGCGGCTGTAATGGCTTCGTGTGACAGCTTCTCTGGTGGCAGTAAGAACCAGCTGAAAGCTGAAAATGATTCTTTATTGATGGAACTGACTCAGCGTAATGCTGAATTGGACGAGATGATGGGCACTTTCAATGATATTTCAGAGGGATTTCGCCAGATTAATGCAGCAGAGAGCCGTGTGGATTTGCAGCGTGGTGCTGTGGCAGAAGGCTCTTTGAATGCCAAGCAGCAGATTGCGTCGGATATTGAGTTTATCCGTAAGCAGATGGAAGAGAACAAGGAGCAGATTGCCAAACTGCAGTCCATGCTGAAGAACAGTAAGAATAACTCTGCCCAGTTGAAGAGGGCTGTGGAGTCCCTGACTCAGGAGTTGGTGGCAAAGACCCAGCGTATCGAGGAATTGCAGGCTGAGCTGGCTTCCAAGAATATCCGTATCCAGGAACTGGATGCTGCCGTAACCGGTTTGTCTACTGAGAAAGAAGAATTGACTGCCGAAAATGAGGCGAAGGCTCAAACCGTTGCCGAACAAGATAAGGCACTCAATACGGCTTGGTTTGTATTTGGTACGAAGAAAGAGTTGAAGGACCAGAAGATATTGACAAATACCGGACTTTTCAAAAAAGGCCAGGTGCTGAAAGATTCTGATATCAACAAGGACTACTTTACACAAGTGGATATCCGTACGACAAAAGAGATTAAACTATACTCTAAAGATGCTGATATCTTGACTACTCATCCCGCGGGCTCTTATGCGTTGGAGAAGGATGATAAAGGACAGTTGACTTTGAAGATTACAAATCCGAAAGACTTCTGGAGTGTGTCCAAGTATTTGGTAATCCAGGTAAAATAATACTGTTATAGACTGATACAGAACGGACGCAGGTTATTGGAATTGATAATCTGCGTCTATTTTTATATATCCCTTTCCTTTAAATTATGGCATCCCAATATAAGAACCTGTTTTTTGACCTGGACGATACGCTTTGGGCATTTTCCCTTAATGCACGCGATACATTCGAAGAGATGTATCAGAAGTATGATTATGACCGTTTCTTTCGGTCTTTCCAGCATTTCTATACACTTTATCAGTATCGCAATGTAGAGCTATGGGAAGAATACGGTAGGGGGCAGGTCAGTAAGGAAGAGTTGAACCGCCAGCGTTTCCTATATCCTCTGGAGGCAGTAGGGGCGAGGGATGCAGCTTTGGCCGAGGCTTTTTCTGATGATTTCTTTTCGGTCATTCCCACAAAAAGCAGGCTGATGCCGCATGCGTATGAGGTACTGGAATATTTGGCAGAGAAATACAACCTCTATATCCTTTCCAATGGTTTCCAAGAGCTGCAATGTCATAAGATGCGTTCGGCGGGTATCGACCGCTTTTTTAAGAAGATTGTTCTCTCTGATGACATCGGTGTCTTGAAGCCCTGGCCCGAAATCTTTCATTTTGCACTTTCTGCCACACAATCCGAAGTGCGTGATTCTTTGATGATAGGCGATAGTTGGGAGAATGATGTGGCAGGAGCCAAAGGAGTGGGCATGCACCAAGTGTTTTATAATGTAACAGGGAAGGAAGAACTGCCTTTCCAACCGACTTATCATATCAGTAATCTGAAAGAATTGATGCAGATTTTGTGACATTGAAATTTTTAGTTGTACTTTTGTCTGCAGAAACGTATATTATACAGCTATGGACACAATCTTACCTTTCGCTTTACTTTGTTTTACCTCCTTCTTTACGTTGACAAACCCTCTCGGCACCATGCCGGTGTTTTTGACCATGACGCATGGAATGACAGACCGTGAACGGCAGTCGGTAGTATCGCGCGCCACTTTGGTTGCCTTTATAACAATTATGGTCTTTACGTTTGCAGGGCAGTTCCTCTTTAAGTTCTTCGGTATCTCTACCAATGGTTTCCGTATTGCCGGTGGAGTTATTATCTTTAAGATTGGCTTCGATATGCTGCAAGCCCGTTATACCCCAATGAAGCTGAAAGACGAGGAAATCAAGACTTATGCCGATGATATTTCCATTACTCCTCTTGGAATTCCGATGCTTTGTGGTCCTGGTGCCATAGCCAATGCCATTGTGCTGATGCAGGATGCCCATACCATTCAGATGAAAGGAGTTCTTATAGGAATGATTGCCTTTATTTATCTGATTACCTTCTTCATATTGCGTGCTTCCACGCGGTTGGTCAAAATCCTGGGTGAGACGGGAAACAATGTGATGATGCGCCTGATGGGACTTATCCTGATGGTTATTGCCGTTGAGTGTTTTGTCAGCGGAGTGAAACCGATATTGGTGGATATATTGAAAGAAGGAGGCATACCATCACTGGCACACCTCCTCTAAACACTTTATTTATAAAAACACATTGGGAAAATTCCCAAGTTTCTTTAGGCTACTATTGATTAATAGCCTGGATTTTGTTCTATGTTCGGATTGGCATTGATTTCACCGACGGGAATCAACGGGAGCGCTTTCTTGGAGTCGCGGTTGAATGTACGCGCTTCTTCGCTCAATACGTCGTGCCATCCTCTGTCATTAACGTCCGTGTAGCGTGTAACGGTTTCACCTCGGCGCATAACATCGAAGTAGCGCTGTCCTTCACCTACAAGTTCCTTGCGGCGTTCGATGTAGATGCGGTCTAATGTGATGTTTCCGCTGGTTACTTGTTTGCTTTCATCCGTTGTGCGGTTGGAGATGATATCGTTCAGCAAGTTGGCAGCCTTGTTCTTGTCTCCGGCTTGGAAAGCTGCTTCTGCTGCTGACAAGTAAACTTCTGACAAGCGTAGCAATGGGACATTGGAGTAACGCACATCTCCGTTTACAGCTGGCATTTTGTTGATGTAAACTTTGCGCTTGTCAAATCCTCCTGCTGCCGCTGCCAATAATATGTCGTTACGGATGTCTGCCGGGTCGGATGTAAGCATGTCAGAGAAGTCTTTTGTGACAATTACATCTCCATATCCGGGAGAAGCGCCAGCCTTGTCGGCATATAAATAGGCAATACCTTCACGGTCTGTCCAGTCAGTATTGTTGTTGATGGAAATCTCGAACATGATTTCTTTTGAATGATTGGCATCACTTTTGCTCCATGCAGCAACATATTCTGACGGTTCCCAAAGTTTGTAAGACGAGTTTGATATGATGTCTTCTGCTACGGATAAAGCCTTGCTCCATTCGCCTTTTGTCATATATACACGTACCTGCAAGGCTTTGGCAGCCCAAAGGTTGACATAACCCACTTCATTGGTTTTGGGCAGTGCATTTGAGTTGATTGCATCTGTCAAATCTTTTTCAATACTCTCATAACATTGAGCTACCGTGCTGCGGCTTGGCTTTTCTGTCGATTCTAGTGGGGAGGTAGCGATGGGCACACCGAGTGAGCTGCCTTGATCTACCGTATAAGGTTTACCGTAGATACGTGTAAGGTCAAACAGTGCCATGGCGCGCAGAACTTTTGCTTCTGCATCATATTGGTCAATAGTGGCTTTTGCCTCTGCCGCATCGGTCAGGTTGCCACTTTCTGCTGCCTGAATCAGACGGTTGGCGCGTGCAATGACTACATAAGGCATCTGCCATACGGCTGTTGAGGTGGTGAAATTGTCTGCAGTTGTATATTCCATATAGTAGTAGAAGTTTGCTCTTCCACTTCCCCCGTTATATTCATATTGGATATCTTCCCCTCTCATGTCACCGTATACGAACATGAGGCGTCCATAATAATTAATCAGGCTACTGTTACCTTTAACGGCAGCATAAAGTCCCGTCCGCACATTGGCCAAATCATCGCTGTTCTTGATTGCGGTTTCAGCATCTATTCCGTCTGCGGGTGACTGATCCAGCCAACTGTTGAGGCATGATGAAGTGCTGACTGCCATAGCTGCGCAAAGCGTTGCTGTGTATAATGTCTTTAATATTTTCATTTTCGTATCTTTATTAGTTAGAAATTCAATTCTATTCCGAATGTATATGTTCTCAATGCCGGAGTCTCAAATGTGCATAGTCCGTCTACACGCATTTCCGGATCTACAAATAAGTCTTTAGACTTCCATGTAAGCAGATTGGAACCAGAGAAGTAGATTCTGGCTTTGCTGAGCCCAAGCTTGCTGATATAGTTTTGCGGAATGCTTACACCTAATGTGAGGTTCTTCAGACGTAGATAATCAGTAGGCATCAGCCAGCGTGAAGACAGTGAAGCAGCGCTTCCATATTCAAATTTAGGCAATGTGGCATTCGTGTCGCCCGGGCCTGTCCACATCTTTGAGATGTCGTAGTATGTCGGTACGGCACCACCGTATAGATATGAACCGCCATTGGAGTGCTGCCAAGTGGAGTAGTCAAAAGCATCACCACCCAATGAATAAGTGAAAGTGAAGCCCAAGTCGATAAACTTCCATTTGAGGTTGTTGGTAAGACCGCCTTCTATACTAGCCTGATGCCTGCCTACAATAGTTTTGTTGGCTTCAGAGATATTTGTAGTTGTCTTGCGGGCATTCTCTGTTCCGTCATTCAGATAGAACATTTCTTTACCGGTCTCGGCGTCGACTCCGGCGTATTCATAAACATAGTATGAATAGTAAGGTTCGCCTACACGGTGAATCAGCGGTCCTGATACGATTTCATTCTGCTGGCCATCCAATTTGGTCAGTTTGTTGCTGTTGTGTGCCATGTTCAGAGAAGTGGTCCACGTGAAATCCTTGTTTCTGAAATTGGTTGATGTAATGGTCAACTCAAAACCGGAGTTCTTCAGTGAACCGATGTTTTGCGGGGTGGTATACCCATAATTGCCATCATAATATCCGCCGACTTGTGATACGGGGAGGTCATATATAAGGTCGCTGGTTTTACGCTGATAGTAGTCGAATGTTACAGAGATACGGTCGATGAATGAAAGGTCGAGACCGATATTCCATGTTTTGTTCTTTTCCCATTTCAGGTCCGGGTTTGCAATTCCGACGATTGACATTCCTGACTGTCCATTGTATATGATTCCGTATTTATAAAGATTCATATAAGCGTAATAGTCTGATGGTTGCGTTCCGTTTACACCGTATGACACACGGAGCTTTCCATCTGTCAATACACTCTTGACAGGATTCAGGAAACTTTCGTCTATGAATCTCCATGCTCCGGAAACCGACCAGAAACTTCCCCAACGGTTTTCTCTTGCCAGACGTGAACTTCCGTCGGTACGATAGCTGAGACCGAGATAATATCTGTCTGCGTAGTTATAATTGGCACGTCCGAGGAACGAAGTCATGCGATAGCTCTGTCTGTTGGTTTCGGCACTTGTTGAACCGGCATTTGTCAATTCGTACAAATCACCCGGATAGTCTTGGCCTGCCATGTAGTTGAAAGCATATTCCGTATCTTGTGTTTCAAAACCAAGCAGGGCGTCAATATTGTGCAGACCGAAAGAGTTGATGTAAGAGAGCTGGGTTTGTGTATTCAGCTGGTCATTACGATTGACGATACGCTGCATGACACCACCGGGGGCACCATTGTTTGAGTGTCTGTCCCAAAGAACGTCATTGGTTCCTTGTGCGTAATCATAAGCAATCTTTTCACTTAAATTCAACTTGTCCCAAATATTGTAGGTCAACTTGATTGTATTGAATGCCTTCATCAGGGTATAAACGTCAGAGCTGTGTTCTCTTTCATACAAAGGATTGACTCCAAATACGCCGCAACCATTGTTTAATGTGCCGTCTTCATTATAAGGGGTTGATGAGGGGCTTTGGAAGAATGCGTAATTGGCCACAGGTCCATCATAGGAGGTAGCTTCATTAGTTTTGTTTTGTCTTACTTTTGAGAATTGGCTTGTAACCTGAACTTCAAAGTCTCCAAACTTATGAGTGAGGTTTGCATTACCAGTGAAACGTTCCAGACCTTGTTTGTAAATGATACCTTCCTGATTGGTATAAGCAGCTGAGGTGTAGAACTTGGTACGGTCGTTACCGCCAGATACGCTCAACTGGTAGTTCTGATGAGAACCGTTACGGAAAAGCAGGTCTTTCCAATCCGTCCATCCGGTTGAGGGTTTTGAAGCAAAGTCCTCGATGTTCTGGTCTGCAAAAGTTGCGGCATCTGCATCGGACATGTTTCCGGTGTATAACCCGTAATTCTTGAGACCGGTCCATAAGAGTTCGCGGCGCGAGTCACCGTCGAGCATAGGACGATAATCTATTGCCATGTTTGAGAAACCCCAGTCGGAACGGAAACTTACATTTGTTTTGCCTTGTTTTCCGCTTTTCGTCGTAATGACCACAACACCGTTAGCAGCACGCGAGCCGTAAAGAGAGGCAGCAGCCGCATCTTTGATAACTGTGATAGACTCGATGTCATTGGTATTGAGTGAAGACAAAATATCAGTTCCTGCATCACTATAAGTGAACTCGGATAAGTCTCCACTTGTGACCGGTGTTCCGTCAATAACATAAAGCGGATTGTTTCCGGCATTGATGGAACCCATACCACGTACACGGATACTGCTTACAGAACCCGGATTACTTGAACTTGAGCCAAAAGTAACACCAGCGACATTACCAGAAAGTTTGTCGGCAACAGAAAGAACAGGTACATCTTCCAAGGTGGAAGTGTTTACAGTAGAAGCAGCTCCGGTAAATGATGCTTTTTTAAATGTACCGTAACCGGTAACCACAACCTCTTCAAGCAGCTCAGAATCGGATTTCAAAATTACCTTTACATGAGGTTTAATCGTTACTTCTTGGGTTTGCATACCAACAAACGAAATCACCAGAGTTTTCGCGGAACTACAATAAGTGTATATTGCTAAAAAACAATTGTTTACGTTTGCTATAGAACAGAGTTTATTCTATTGTATATTATCTATAAAGGTATATGGCAAAGGGAGGTAAGTGGCTCGAAGTACCCATTTCATACCGTTTTGAATAATTAAAAGCTGATAATGAGCGCGTTATTGTAACATTTCATTCTACTCTTTTAATTGGTGATGTACTAATTAACCCAATAAATGTTTTTTATTCAAGAATAACGATAGATTATATAGAGGAATTTATCTTGAAAGATAAATTTTATCCATAAAAGTTCCAAAATATTTTTTTGTTGAGAAATATTTGCTTTACATATGTTATTTATAATTGATGAATATATAATATATACGGCAAGATTCAATTATAATTGAAATATTTTATATCTTTGTATATAAACTAAATCATGTTTGAATATGAAAAATTATATCTCCCGCCCTTTATACATAAGGAGAATTGAACCGTTTATTGATAAAAGTATAATAAAAGTAATAACCGGCCAACGTAGGATAGGTAAAAGCTACATTCTTTTGCAGATATCAGATATCATAAAGAAAAACATACCGGAAGCCAATATCATTTTTGTAGATAAAGAGCAACTTGCCTTCACGGAAATTAGGAACTACATGGATCTTTATCAATATGTTTTAAAGAAGGTTACTGGGCATAATCATAACTATCTTTTTGTAGATGAAATCCAAGAGATTGAAGAATTCCAATTGTGTCTGCGGAGTTTATTGAACGAAAATAAATGCGATATCTATTGCACCGGAAGTAATGCTAAAATGCTGTCCAGTGAACTTGCTACTCAATTGGCAGGAAGATATATAGAATTTCCCATTCATTCACTTAGCTACGGGGAATTCTTAACTTTCAATCAATGTCAAGATTCCACCGAAAGTTTAAAACTCTATCTTACATTCGGAGGTATGCCATACATTCATAATCTAACAATGGACAAGAATGTCATATTCGAGTATTTGAGAAATGTTTACTCTACTATCCTACTAAAAGATGTGGTTGCCCGTGAATCAATCCGGAATGTATCTTTTTTGGAGAATCTCGTAGCTTATCTGATAGATAATACCGGTTCTCTTTTTTCTGCCCAGAATATTAGTAAATATTTAAAGTCGCAACACGTCAACATTCCTACGCAGACAATTCTGAACTATCTAAAGGCACTGTGCAATAGTTTCTTTATTTACAAAATTCAACGAGCTGAAATCCAAGGGATGAAAATCTTTGAGATTGGTGAGAAATATTATTTTGAAGATTTAGGATTACATAATTCCATACAGCATTTCGATTTTCGAAAAGACATCAACAAGTTAATGGAAAATGTAGTATGCATTGATTTGTTAAGATATGGATATGAAGTATATGTCGGAAAGAGTGGTAATAAAGAAATTGATTTCATTGCTTCCAAAGACGACCATAAAATCTATATTCAAGTAGCGTATATGCTTCCCGATGATGCAACTGTTAGGCGAGAATTTGGCAATCTTTTGGAAATAGCAGACAATTACCCTAAATATGTGGTAACAATGGATGAAATGCAAAACGGGGGAAATTACAAAGGAATTAAACAGATTTCACTGCGAAACTTTTTGTTGGCAGAGGATAAAGAAAAACTGTAAATTAACGATTCAATCTCTACGAATCAATATTTAAAGTAAAAAGCCGGCCCTTTGTGTGAACCGGCTTTTCTTATGTAATTTTTTTAATTTTCAAATTACTCTGTCTCCAAAGAGTTAAGGTATGCTTCCGCACTCAAGTAGAGATAAGACGGGTTGGTACAAGGATATGCACCACCGTCTTGATAGTCAGCCATACTTACGTACAACGAATTGGCTGGGAAGGTAATACTACCGGCCTTTTCATTATAAACTCCCAAAGGATAAGAATTTATATTAGTAGATAGGTTGCCATATACAGAACCACCGCTGAACATACCATATCCCCAATCCATACCATATTGAACCGGTTTCAAAGAAGCACCTTCTTTAGTCACATCAATTACGAAAGTATATTCACCTGGAACTACATCAGCCTCTTCATTAAAGGGATAACCGTTGAAACCGCCAACCTCATCTTGTGCAGTCGCAACTTTGGCAAACGGACTGTCAAAACGGAAACGTGTACTGGTAGCAGTTGTAGTTTTTTCAATTTCCACAGCCATCGGAACAGACGGATCTACGCCAAAGAAATTAGCAACTGTACCGTCCAAATAGTATCCGGTACCGATAGATTCCCACTTCAAGATAGCAAAATTTACTGATATTTCATGGTATCCGGAAGAATAGTTGCTGACATCATTACCACTCAAAGCCAGTTGTAGATTATAAGTGATACCCTCGGCAGCTGACGGTGTTTCAACTGTCAACTTGGCTGTTTTCTCTCCAGCAGCAAATGATACAGTGGAAGGGCATACAAATATATTCTCTTCATTATTTATCACAGTAACATCAACCGTACCGGCAGCATCTGTCAAGGAGCGTGTCAAAGTTAAATCAAAAGAGGTTATTCCCGGCTCAACTTCCACTGTTTGGGTGTAATTGCCCACAAAGCAGATGCCTTGATTACCGTCTTCCAGTTCACCCGGAGTATAACTTTCTGCATCAGGATCGCAAGAGGTAGCTATCAGTGCGATGACAAACAGACTAAGTATCTTATTTATATATTTCATATTCCATATTTTTAATAGTTAACATATACATTATTCTACATCAGGTATTGGTGTAGGTGCCGAAACCAGCGGATTGTTCTCCAATAATGGGTTATATTGTACTTCCTTATTAGGAATACTGTAAATCTGAACCGGATCACCTGCTGTAATATTAAATACGGCAGTAGTCGGGAAGCCGCAGCCTAAACGGTTGACTCCCTTGTTCAGACGCATAATATCAAAATATGCCATACCTTCTCCCCAGAATTCAAGACGACGTTGTTGCCAAACAGCTTCCTGCACAGCTTCCGGTGTAGTGGCTGTACACTGATAAGACGGGTCACGATATGCAGTAACAAACGAGTTAAGGGTAGATACACCGCCACTAACATTACCACTCATAGCTTGTGCCTCAGCCTTGATAAGATACATTTCCTCAACACGCATCAATATTATATCCGTAGCATTGTTGTCAGTTCCCCATTGGTCATTCAGCACCCCATACTTTACTTGTGTATAGGCAGGTGCCTTTTTCCCAGTAATGTATGTTTGGGCCGCAGCAGGCAAATTGGCAGATACACCTTCACCGTTCAGGAACCATCCCTTGCGGACATCACTGGCAGGAATCTCACTATAGAGTTTCGGACTGATTCTACGCCATCCACCTACAGAAGCATAACCATAATTCAAAGAGCCCATATGTGAAGGGAAATTACAAATACCGGTTGTACTTACACGGTCCTGTTCTGTAATCAAGATACCCCACATCCATGAATTGTCTTCGATATTAATGAATGAAGGCTTGCTTACATCAGCACGGGAGTATGGAGTGGCAGTAGTTTTGGCCAGTGCGGCTTCCGCATCCTTTAAAGCTTCCGCATAGTTGTGCATTGCCAGATAGACACGGGCACGGATACCGTAAGCGACATCCAAGCTGACATAGCGCTTGTCATCACGTTCTTTTGTAGTGGCTGTCAGCAGCTCAATAGCTTTATTCAGGTCTGCCAAGATAAAATCATAAGTTTCTTGCACAGTAGAACGGGCGCAGCCATTGGCTGCAACTTCTGTTGCATTCTGCTCTGTAATCAAAGGCATACCCATAGCGCTCTCATGTCCTTTGTAATTGAACTGATACAACTGTATCAACGTAAAATAGTCAAAAGCACGGACAGCTAATGCCTGCGCCAGATAATATTGTAACGTAGGATCTTCAGTTTCGTTATCTACAGTACCGATTACGTTATTGGCTGTAAAAATCTGATTGTACAATGTACCCCAGAATTCAATGGTAGCTGTACTTGTATTCAAGCAGTCACTGTAATCGGCTGAATTGGAATACCAGTTATAACCAGTAATATCTGCCACCATGTCCGTACCTCTTGATTCCGTGGCCAGCATAATGGTCGGATAACCTATATCACTATGCACATTGTCATCTTCTGTGTAGATTTTGGCATATTGGGTGAAATTTGCAGCCACAGCTGCTACGCTGGCTTCCAATCTGGAAGGATCAGATTCAACAACTTCTTCCTTTTGGTCAGATGTAATAGTCGAACTCAGCGGTTCTGTATCCAGATCTGTACATCCAGCTACCATCAAACCGAGCATAACATACGGTGTTATCTTATATAATTTCTTCATATTTTTTCTGTATTTTATTATTGAACTATTATCAGAATGTTACTTTCAAACCGCCGGAAATAGTACGTATAGGCGTATATCTATCTGTAGAAGCTGTTGTGTAGCTCATACGTGGATCAAGCCCTTTACGGGCAGAGAAAAGAGCCACATTGTCAGCCGCACCGTAAATACGCAAGCTTCCGATACCCAGACTTCTCAACCATCTCTTAGGTAAAGTATAGCCCAGGGTGATGTTATTGATAGAGAAATAATCAGAACTTGTCAACCAACGGTCTGATGAAGAGTTGGTGTATTTATCAATGGCATCTACACGCGGAATATTGGTATTTCTATTCTCTGGTGTCCATGCATTCAAGATATCCTTGTGCCAGTTATATCCCATGTAGTGGGAGTCACCGCCATGCATGAAAGCTTGATAGCCACTATCATAAATCGTACCACCCAACTGATAAGCACACTGGATGGAGAAATCAAAGCCACGGAACTCCAATGTTGTACCGACACCGCCATAGATAGTAGGCAACAGGTCACCGGAAGCTTGTCTATTGGAATTGTAGGCAGCAGACCAATCTTTATCCTTATACTCTACACCGTTTTCGTCCTTTGCCCAATACAGAGCTTCGCCGGAATCAGGATCTACCCCTGCATATTTAGTCAAATACATCTGGTACAAAGATTCACCTTCACGATAAATATAGGAACCATCAATCATCTCTCCTTTCAAATCCGGATGCAGCTCAAGAATCTTATTTTTCATCAATGTTCCATTCCAATTGATCACCCACTTTAAATCATTAGTTTCAATAGGAGTATAGTTCAATTCAATTTCCACACCGGAGTTGCGTACCGAACCGATATTCATAGGAAGTTGGGTATAACCGTTAGACATCGCTACCGGTTTATAATACAACATATCCTTAGTCTGGCGGTTGAAGTATTCGATTGTACCGTCAATACGTCCTCCCAAAAGAGCGAAATCCACACCTACATTGAATGAATTGGATGTTTCCCAAGTGATATCTTTGCTCCCCTTGTAGTAGAGCACACCATCAGAGAATACACCGTCAGACCCGCTAACCGTGAACTGATCCAGATACGGATAGTAGTTTGTATATCCCTTATAATAGAGGTTGTCATTACCCTGCTGACCGAAAGAAGCCTTCAGCTTCAGCATGTTGATCCAATCGTATTGACTGATAAAGTTTTCTTTTGCCATATCCCATGCTGCACTCACACTCCAGAAGTTACCCCAACGGTTATCCGGATGGAAGCGTGAAGAAGCATCACGACGATAAGAAACACTACCATAATATTTTTCATTGAAATCGTAGCTGGCACGTGTAATGATACCGATTGTGGCATATTCATTGTAACTGCCAGAACCATTCTTGCGGTCGATAACATTAGATGCAGTCCAGTTCTTGTCACTATACATGTTATATCCTAAAATATAGTGACTTTCCGTGTTGAAGTCCATACTTTCATAGCCGGCAAGAATATCCAAGTTATGGTTGCCGAATGTCTTTTTGTAATTCAACAGATATTGTTGGTCAAGCGAATAAACGCGTGAGGAGTATTGCATAACAGAACCGCCATAGGAAGCCGACTGACCATAATACTTGTTACCCACACTATGCTGGCGTGTGTTGTCAATATGCAAGCCCAAAGAAGCTGTCAATGACAAACCGTCAATGATATCAATCTTTGCATACCATTTCCCATTCAGAATATCCATCAGATATTTTTCAGTATCATAAAGGAAACCGCTCATAGGATTGGACATGCTCATAAAATTACGGGTGAAGTTTGTACTTGAACCATCACCATAGTCATATACATGATAGCCAGTATTGGCATTATATTGGAAACTGCCGTCTGCATTCCGTACATACATCGGATAGATTGGTGCGATAAAGTTACCAACAAAGAACGCATTACCGGAAGAAGTAGCAGCATCGGTATCCTGATCGCCCGGTGAACGGCTTGTTACATTTGAATAGCTAAGATTAACTCCGAGCTTCAACCACTTTTTAGCCTGATAATCCACGTTCATACGAGTGGAGATACGTTCGAAACCTGAATTTTCAATAATACCTTCATCATTCAAATAACTGGCAGACAGATAGTAGCTTAATTTGTCCGAACCACCAGAAACACTAAGATTATACTCTTGGCGCAAATTACTTTGGAACATCTCATCAGACCAGTTATCCGGTGTATAATAATAGTCACCGTCACTATATCCCAGAGTTGCATAAGGGTTCAACTTGCCGTTCCGGCCAATAAGATATTGTCCATCAGGTATGGTATAAACTTGGTAGCCCAGCTTTGGAAACAAGTCTGCATTGGCCAATTGATAAGCCCGTTCTGCTGTATATCCGCTATTATATAGGTATCCGTTATACAAAGCAGAATATGCAGTCTCCATATAGGTATTTGCATTCTGCAATACATCATAGTTTTTCACTAAGCGGGAGTTGACTCCCCAACGGGCGTCTAAAGAAATCTGCGTATCACCGCTCTTACCTTTCTTTGTAGTAACCAAAATAACACCGTTTGCACCACGTGCACCATACAAGGCAGCAGCTGCGGCATCTTTCAATACGGTCATTGATTCAATATCTTGTGAATTGACAGCGGAGATATCTCCTTCATAAGGAATACCATCCACTACATACAGAGGATTGTTGCTGGCATACATAGAACCGATACCGCGAATACGAACTGTCGCACTCGTACCCGGCTGGCCATTTGTACTTTGTGTCTGCACACCAGATACAGTACCGGAAAGTGCATTCGATAAGTTGGAGACCTGACGTTTCTCCAATGTCTCAGACTTGATCACAGAGGCTGAACCTGTAAAAGCAGACTTCTTTGCTGTACCGTAAGCTACCACCATTACCTCATCAAGCATCTCAGAATCGGAACGCATGAATACTTTTATATTCGGCTTAATATCAACCTCTTGAGTCTGCATACCAATGTACGAAATCACCAAAGTTTTCGCGGAACTACAATATGTCTATATTGTTGATAATAAGCAATATAAAATAAATAAAAAGAGCTCCTGAAATAAAGCAATCCTCTAGAGAAGATACTCTATACATATCCACTGTAAATGACAATCTACTTATATGATACTATTTGTAATGGTAATATCCTGATTTGAAGGTGTTTAATTCTGTACTGATGTGCTATAATCATAACGTCAGGATCTTTTTTCTCAAAAACTAGAAGGGCTTTGTCAATATCTATCATTTAGTTGCTTTTTGTCAATTATTTACTCGTGTTGTTTATTCCATCTATGAGAATGTAAACCCTTATGTAAAATACTATTGAATTTATAATGGTTACATAAACACTATCCTACCTATTTATCCATTTTATGCATAGAACACCATGTAATTGTCTCTATCTTATAAATGGAGATTATTCCAAATACAAAGTAATTGGAGTAAAGAATTCTATAGCTATGAAAAACTACTGTTTGGAGCATGTCAAAAACGTAATGAGGAAGTCTTCTTGTAAGAGAATATAGTCTACATAGAATAACGAAGACTGAGTGGATATATTTTTTATTATAATTCAGGGGAATAAAGAATGTACTTTTGTAATCCGCGCTGACTCTCGTGTCATGCAGACAATTCAAGTTTGCTGTTTATTGAAGAGAGGATATTTCTATCGTTTCAGCTCTTCTCCATAAAGTCTACGCAGTATGATACGTGCCGGTACACTTTTAATCTCTCCATTGGGCAAGCCTTGTATAATGCATTCATTGCGCAATGCTTTTTCTTCAAGCATACGACGTTCGGCTAATGCCAAACCGAAATGTAACTTTTCGCTTAGTTCTTTTCGTTCATTCTCTGACATAACTTTGTATTTTATTAAATCGTTCAATGTGATGTATATGCATATCCATTCCTCGTCCACCTTCAGCAACAATTATACGGGGTGTTTCGCTATTATCTGCCAATAGCCAATAGTCCACACAAGGCATATAAATATTGAAAAAGTTATCAATACCTGCTTGATAACGCCGGAGCACAACCTCTTTGGGAATGTCGTGTCCACCATTACGTACACGTTGGGCTACACGCTGAATAGCCAAGTCGGGCGAACTCAGCCAGAAATATATTAAATTGACTTTATATCCTTGTTCTTGTGCACGATGGACAAGGCGAGTGTAAGATCTTGTGGCAAGTGTGGTTTCTATAGAAAAGTTTTGTTGATTTTTCAGCAATTCATTGATTCTTTGCAACATCAACCGTCCGGCTTCAATGGCCATACTTTCGGGATTAAAAGGAGATAATCCACGAGCTATTTCATCCGCATTGACAAACTCCTTGCATTCCAGAACATCCGGCAACACAGTATAAGATGCCGTAGTCTTACCAGCACCATTACAACCACTAATGATGTAGAGTTGTTTTTTAGAATCCATATTCATGCATTTATCTAATTGCAAACATACAATATTTTTATAAGATTATGGATAATTGATAGTTATTGTTTTTTAAAAGTTGATTGTTGTTGCGAGAGTCTAGAATAAAAAATGAGGTTGTGCAGTTCACATTTTGACAACCTCTATCAAAAACACTTTATTTTCCAAACAACTCCGGTGGAATTATTCCCTTCCAAGGTTTAACTCATCGTTGTAATCTGTTTCATTCAGATGCTGTTCATAATTTAATTTGCAATTCCATATAAAAAATAGGTTCCTTTGTTACAAAACTTTCTATTGGCAATCGAAAGTTTCTCTATTTATATCATATTTTTTTGTATATTAGCAATATATATAAAGAGAGGAAGATTGTGTGGATAAAAGTCTATTACGCTAAGTTATTTATGAGCAGAGAAACGAGCAAGGTGTTTGTTGCCGGCAGTAATGCCAATCTACTTAGTAAAGAGTTGGGCACTTTTCTTACTGGCAGATATGTCACTATGGAACTTTATCCTTTTTCTTTCCATGAATTCCTGAAACTAAAGCAAGTAGCAATAAAACAAGATACATTTTATGCTGCAGAAGGCAAGGTGCTACTCCTTAGTGAAATACAAAAATACCTAGGAATAGGAAACTTTCCTCAATACATTCAGTCAGATAATGATAACTACTTGCTTTCACTCTATACCGACATCATTTATAAGGATGTAGTGGCGAAACAAGATAAGCAATGAAAGGCAGCTTGGAGAGATGATGTATTATTTGGCAAGTAACGCTACTCATCGCTTTGCGTACAATTCTGTAACTAAGGCTGTCGATGTTAAAAGTCCGGACACGATAAAATCATATATAGGATTTGTGGAAGATACTTACTTGGTACGACAACTATCAATTATCTAAAGGCATAATTATTACTTTGGAAGACGAGGAAGAAATAACCGTTAATCCCCGGCAACAGATTTCTATACGTCCTATTTGGAAATGATTGTTGCAGAAATAAAGTGGAAAAGATAGAATAACAAAAGCCGCTTACTTCACAGTGAACGGCTTTTAAAACACTTTATTTAGAAAACACCCTATCAAATAGAGATGTTTTGAAAGTTCATAAATCAGATATACTCCTTCTTACAGACTTATTTATAAGCAGGATTCTGATCATTATTTGTCAGTTCTCCATTAGCATCAATCTCTGCTTGCGGAATAGGTAATTCAAATCTATCAGAGCCAGCAGGAAGGTCTAATTGACTAGTCCACAAATCGTGTCCGTCAACTCCAGTTCTTGTCAATGCCAAACCTCTACGTTTCATGTCGAATAGGCGATGTCCCTCTGCAAATAATTCACGCCTTCTTTCTTGTTGTATCTCATCTGCTAAACCGGCATCCGTTCCACTATATTTATCCAATCCACGAGCTATCCGAACAACATTTAATGCTTCTTTAGCCACATCATAATGCTGTTTGTCAGCAGCTAATTCAGCAATAATAAGATACATCTCAGAACCACGCAGCATATTGAAAGAGCCTTGTCCCATTTCATTGTTACGACTATGAATCTTTGTTGTCAAGTATCCTGTTTCACTGATATAATCGTTTGTTTCAGAATCTTTCGGGAACTGAGTTTTGCGTATATCTTTATCTTCCATTAGATTAATCAAAGCCTTTGAAACTCGTAATGAGCTATAACCAATAACAGCATCTTCATAATCATCTCCACACAAATACCAGAAAGAGGGTAATGAAAGATAGAATTGATTATCATCAGTTGGACATTCGAAAGCCCAAAGTGTTTCTGAGTTAACTTCACAGAAATCAGCTGTGTAAACTGCCGTATTCATCAAATTAACACCTTTCAATGCAGCATTGGCATGTTTGATGCCATTTGTTTCATCACCTAAATCCAAATACAAACGTGCAAGAATTCCATGAGCAGCATTCGCACCGATATATGCCTTGGATGAAGAAGAATGCTGGTCCAACAATCCACATGCTTTTTCCATGTCAACGACAAGTTGATTATAAACATCTTTTACCGTAGCACGAGGAAGGTCTTCTGTTCCAGAAGAAATACGTAAAATTATGCTCGGATTATCCGGGTACTTGTTCACAGGTTTGGCATACATTCTTACTAAGAAATGATAAGTATAAGCTCTTAGAGATAGCGCTTCACCTTCAATTCTGTTACGCTCTGCACTTTCTGCCAGGTTTCCGATATTATCCAAAATGGCATTCGTATTATCTATGATACTGTAACATCCCTTCCACGGGTCATCAGTATAGGTACTTCCTGGAGAAACTGTATATTGATAAGGAGACACAAAACGTCCATAATTGTAGTTGGGGTCAGGTGTCACCAATGCGTCATCTCCCATAATGTCAGGCAAGAAGAAAATATATTGGTTGGTCATATGAGCCAACCAGCCATTGGTCAACCAGTCATAAGCACCGGTCAACACTTGCTGCGCACCGTCTATCGTAGTAAAGGTGTTAGAATCGGACATTTGGTCCGAAGAAGTAGTATCTAAAAAATCATCACCGCAATTTGCTAAGCTAAGACCTATTGCAAGTGCTATTATAGTTTGCTTTATTCTATTCATCGTAATCTCAATTTTAAATTAGAAACCAACATTTATACCAAATAAGATTGTACGAGGCAATGGAACCGTACCTGCACCGTCCAATACTCCGGTTACACCTCCCAATTCCACATCGTAACCTTTGAAACTACCATCCAAGTTCCATACACAGATATTCTCCAGACTTCCAAAGAAACGTACTGTCTCCAACTGTATCTTCTGTGTCCATTTTTTTGGTAGAGTATAACCTAAGTTGATATTTTTAAATTTAATGAAATCTGCATCGTGCAAATAGCGGCTTGATGTAGAATGAGAGCTTGAAGTGTTATTGGGCAAGAATGCAGGATTCGGAGCGTTTGGATTCTCTTTTGTCCAATAATTCGCTTGATCTTTGATGGCTTGATAACCGTTGTTGTTACCATCATTCAGCAAATTGGCTTCGTACGCATCATATATCTTTCCTCCAAAACTATAAGTAAAGAGGAATGAAAGGTCTAATCCTTTAAATGTAAATGTGTTATTCAAACCTCCAAATACATTGGGAAGTGCAGAACCAAGTTTGTATTTGTCTGCAGTAGAGTAAGTTGAAGTGGTAGTTCTTTCACCTGTCGGATTACCTTTATCATCTTTTACGTCTTTATACCAAAGTGGAGCACCGGTTTCTTTATCTACTCCGGCCCATTCTTGCATGTAAAATTCATAAAGGCTGTAGCCTACCGTACGAACTTTTGTACCAACAACTTCCTGTTCTTCGGGATAAGAAGTGATTTCATTCTTGTTAAAAGAGATATTGAAGTCGGTTCCCCAATTAAAGTCTCCGGCTTGAATATTCAGGGAATGCAAATCTACTTCTATACCAGAGTTACGCATACCACCCAAATTAGACATAATTATGTCCAACCCCGTAGAACCGGCTAAAGGTTTTTCCAATAACAGTTCATCAGAGTTTTTGATATAATAGTCAATGGATCCATGCAGGCGACTGTTAAGTACTGCAAAATCCAATCCCACATTGAAGTTTTTGGATTTTTCCCATGACAAATCAGGATTTGCTAATTGAGAATGTCTGAAGCCAGACTCTCCGTTATAATTGGCTCCACCTTCATAGAAAGCTTGGTAACCATATAAGTAATCAGATGTTTTGTTACCTGAAGTACCATAGCTGGCACGTAGTTTCAAGTCATCGATCCAGGTAATATATTTCATGAAGTTTTCTTCGCTGACGCGCCAATTTAATCCGACACTCCAAAATGTACCATAACGATGTCCCGGTGCAAAACGTGAAGAACCATCGGAGCGAATACTGAATGAGGCAAAATATTTATTCTGATAATCATAATTTAATCGACCAAAATAAGAAAGCATGCGCTCTTTATCTGTTACAGAACCTACTTCTTGCGGAGTAGCAGCTACATTCAGCTCTGTCAAACCACCAATCGGAAATTTTGTTCCTTGTGCATAAGTGCGCTTGTACTCTTTATTATAGATTTCATAACCAGCCAATACCGAGAAGTGATGGTCTTCCTTTATGTTGAAATTATAATTTAATGTACTGGTCAATCCAAAAGTGTTGTTCCAAATGGCATATTTGTACAAGCGTCCTTGTGCAGCTTTACCATTACCATGCTCCGCATTATACCATTGCGTTTCATCCAAATTAATATAATCATATGAAAGACTTGTTTTCCAATGAACTCCATAAAAGTTGAAATCCACGTAGGGATTTACCAAAACACGGTATGTGTTAGTTGCATATTTGTCAGTTTGTGCAAATGATATAACATTCATATCCTGAAATATGGGATTCTTGAAGTTATAAAGAGGTTTGCCATTCTCATCATATTGCATTTGGAAATTTTCATCCAAATCATATACTGGAACAGCATTGGGTAGGAAAATACCATTAGTCAAAGGACTAGCACCACCACCTCCACCTACAGGAGTGTTTTGTTTTGCCAAAGAGAAAGTGGAATTGATACCCATACTGAACCAAGGTTTAATTTCCGTTGAGACATTTGCACGACCTGAATATCGTTCAAAATCCGAACCAATCACAATACCCTCTTGATTCATATATCCCATAGAAATGAAGTATTTTGATTTCTCGTTTCCTCCATTTACACTGATATCGTATTCTTGTGACATCCCGGTTCTGAAGACTTCATCCAACCAATCGGTATCAATCATCAATTGAGCGCCAGATGTCAAGTCGCCAGAAGCATCCAGAGGGTTAGCAACATTATATGGATTTCGCCCATACATGCTTTGTGTGGATTTGTTGGCTGCAGCAGAAGCTTCTTCTGAGGACATGCCTTTAGCAATATTATTATTATAGAAGCCTCCATAATACAGAGCATAATGTTCGGAGGCATTCATCAAATTATAACCACCAGAAGGGAGTTTGGAAGATGACATTTGAGCTTTAAAGCTAACCTTGGCTTGTCCTTTTTTACCCTGCTTCGTTGTAATCAGAATAACACCATTGGCCGCACGTGATCCGTACAGAGAAGCAGCAGAAGCATCTTTTAAGATGGTAATAGACTCAATATCATTCGGATTTAAGTTTGAAAGTGGATTTGCACTTGTCCCATATTTACTGGTATTTGCAACTTCACTTAAGTTTGCAGCTTCAATAGCAACTCCATCTATAACATAAAGTGGGGTACTTGAGGCAGACATAGACCCGATACCACGAATACGTACCTGTGTAGACGAACCCGGTTGACCGGAGACACTTGCGATCTGCAGTCCAGGCGACAATCCTTGTAATGCTTTCTCAAATGAAGTAACTGGAAGCTTTTCCATATCACTGGATTTGATAGTAGCAACAGAACCTGTTAGTGAGTTCTTCTTTGCAGTACCATAAGCTATGACTGTTACTTCATCAAGAATTTCACTGTCGGACTTTAAGATGACTCTTAAAGAAGGTGCGACAGCCACCTCTTGCGTTTGCATACCAACATACGAAATTAGCAGAGTTTTCGCGGAACTACATTATGTCTATATTGTTGATAATAAGCAATATAAAATAAATAAAAAGAGCTCCTGAAATAAAGCAATCCTCTAGAGAAGATACTCTATACATATCCACTGTAAATGACAATCTACTTATATGATACTATTTGTAATGGTAATATCCTGATTTGAAGGTGTTTAATTCTGTACTGATGTGCTATAATCATAACGTCAGGATCTTTTTTCTCAAAAACTAGAAGGGCTTTGTCAATATCTATCATTTAGTTGCTTTTTGTCAATTATTTACTCGTGTTGTTTATTCCATCTATGAGAATGTAAACCCTTATGTAAAATACTATTGAATTTATAATGGTTACATAAACACTATCCTACCTATTTATCCATTTTATGCATAGAACACCATGTAATTGTCTCTATCTTATAAATGGAGATTATTCCAAATACAAAGTAATTGGAGTAAAGAATTCTATAGCTATGAAAAACTACTGTTTGGAGCATGTCAAAAACGTAATGAGGAAGTCTTCTTGTAAGAGAATATAGTCTACATAGAATAACGAAGACTGAGTGGATATATTTTTTATTATAATTCAGGGGAATAAAGAATGTACTTTTGTAATCCGCGCTGACTCTCGTGTCATGCAGACAATTCAAGTTTGCTGTTTATTGAAGAGAGGATATTTCTATCGTTTCAGCTCTTCTCCATAAAGTCTACGCAGTATGATACGTGCCGGTACACTTTTAATCTCTCCATTGGGCAAGCCTTGTATAATGCATTCATTGCGCAATGCTTTTTCTTCAAGCATACGACGTTCGGCTAATGCCAAACCGAAATGTAACTTTTCGCTTAGTTCTTTTCGTTCATTCTCTGACATAACTTTGTATTTTATTAAATCGTTCAATGTGATGTATATGCATATCCATTCCTCGTCCACCTTCAGCAACAATTATACGGGGTGTTTCGCTATTATCTGCCAATAGCCAATAGTCCACACAAGGCATATAAATATTGAAAAAGTTATCAATACCTGCTTGATAACGCCGGAGCACAACCTCTTTGGGAATGTCGTGTCCACCATTACGTACACGTTGGGCTACACGCTGAATAGCCAAGTCGGGCGAACTCAGCCAGAAATATATTAAATTGACTTTATATCCTTGTTCTTGTGCACGATGGACAAGGCGAGTGTAAGATCTTGTGGCAAGTGTGGTTTCTATAGAAAAGTTTTGTTGATTTTTCAGCAATTCATTGATTCTTTGCAACATCAACCGTCCGGCTTCAATGGCCATACTTTCGGGATTAAAAGGAGATAATCCACGAGCTATTTCATCCGCATTGACAAACTCCTTGCATTCCAGAACATCCGGCAACACAGTATAAGATGCCGTAGTCTTACCAGCACCATTACAACCACTAATGATGTAGAGTTGTTTTTTAGAATCCATATTCATGCATTTATCTAATTGCAAACATACAATATTTTTATAAGATTATGGATAATTGATAGTTATTGTTTTTTAAAAGTTGATTGTTCCGCAGGTATGAGAAGTACAGGACTCTTTTGAGAACTCCACATTTCTCACATATCATCTATCCTTATTTTCTTCTTGATGAAATATCTGTTTACCAAAGTACGTTTTACGAATTGAGGTGGAGCAAAGTACTTGCCTTTCCCACTTGCGCTATATAGATAGCCCTCCCCTCTAGTGACCATTGATGAATACCAAATGGCAGGCAAATATCCTGAGAATAGTGTGGAAACGCTTTTATTGTTCTCCTCTAATAACAGAGGGAATGCTTTATAGCATCCCCTCTCTCAAAAAACACTTTATTTATAGAATAATTCCGGTAGAATTATTTTCCTCCAAGATTCAACTCATCGTTGTAATCAGTTTCATTCAAAGGTACATCCCATGTCCATTTGTTGACACCGGAGGCAGGAATGGTTTTTGCAACAGAAATGTGAGCATTACCACCTTCGGCAAAACTGTGACGGACTATGTCGCGGTTCCATCTCTTGTAGTCGCTCCATGCAAAACCTTCACCCCAGAGTTCCAATTCGCGATAGTCCATAATTTCATTCCAAAGAGCTTCGCCACTCTTGTCGCAAGTGTATTCAGGATTACGTCCGGAAGTGGCATTCAGTTCTACCAGTGAGGCACGAGCAGCAGTCTCGTCATTCAAGAAATAATTAGCCTCTGCCTCTACCAATACCATTTCCGATGAACGGATGAAAGGCAGGTAGCTGACGCCCGGAGTGTCGAATACATAAAACTTCAGTTGTCCCCCCAGATACATATAACCAGCCTGATAAGGAGCTTCCAGGCCACTGACCGCCATTTTCTGGCAATAGGCAGCTGCTTCTTCCCAAAGAGCATCTGCTTTTTTCTCATCATCTCCCATTCCAAGAATGCCGTAGCCTAAATCCATGGCTGAACCGTCATTGAAGTTATAGCCGGGGAATTTGTCTTCGGTTAGGAACAGTGCCTTACGAGCATCGTCGTTGGGAATGCGATTAATCAGTTCACGACCGATAGAGCCTGCACCGTTTGCCGCCCCTGCCGCATTGGCATAATATCCGTTGCATGCATACTGAGTACCATAACTCCAATACCAGTTATTCTCTTGTGCACTACCAAAGCTTCCGAAAATCCATTCACTGGTTGGATTACAGAACCCTGCATGATATTCTGCATTGCTCATGAGTGGGTAGTTCTGGCGAGCCAGCTTAGCTTCAGTCAATGCTTTGGTATAATCTTGCTTGGTAAGAGCGGCACGGGCGTAGATGGCATGTGCCACATTGATGTTCGGCATCCATACTTGTGAGGCATTACGGTCCATACCGCTTTGCTCAAACAGCATGATGGCTTCGTCCAAATCTTTATAAATCTGTGCATACGTTTCAGCTAATGTGGCATAACCTTGTCCACCGGTAGATTCGTCCAAACGAAGTACTATCCCCTGCGAAGCGCCATTGTTGGAATCTTGCCAGCGCCAGCAATAATAGTGTACCAGTTTTTCGAAAGCGTATGCACGAAAAGTCAGTGCAGATGCCTTGACAAAATTCCTTTCCGCTTCCGTACCTTCGGCATTGTCTATATTGGCAAGAATGGTGTTGGCATTACCTGCTATGGTATAATAGTAATACCATGCGTAAGCATCGTAAATGGAGTTAGTACGTGTGTGGAACTCTTGATTGAAGATAGGAGACCATCCGGATGCGTAATAATTGTAATTGTAATTTTCACTCGGGTAGCTTTCGTACTGAATCATTATGTTGTTCTCACCAGCAAATCCACCTCCAAAATAGGAGTGTTGTGTTGTCATGATTTTGGCGATACCGTTCAATGCCTTCATGGCATTGGCCGTGGTACCTACGGCATCGGTTGCTCCGGTTGAGTCAGTAGGTGCTGTATCCAGATAGTCACCGGCGCAAGAAGACACCAGCATCATACCTGCCAATAGGCTTCCTGCGAACAATTTATTGATAATCTTTTTCATTTCTAATACAAATTATATGGTTATACCTTTAGAATTTCACAGTCAGTCCGAAGTTATAAACACGGGCTGTCACATACGTATCGTCCGAACCTCCGTTGAAGGAATACTGCGGATTCAATCCTTTGCGTGAAGTCAATGTAAAAAGGTTCTCTACACCGGCAGTCAGCGAAAGGCCTTCTATACCTACACTTTTTAGCCAACGCTTGGGCAAGCTGTAGGAGAGATTCAGGTTCTTGAATACGAAGTAAGAAGAGCTTGTCAGCCAACGGTCACTGGTGGCATTCAGGTCGGACGATTTGTAAAAGTCGGCGCGCGGAGTTCCATTCGGATCAATGCGATTGGCAGAAGTTTCTGTCATTCCCGCAGGAACTTCTTTCCAAGAATTCAGGATGTCCTTGTGGTAAGCGCTGCCGGCAGCACCGGATTCAGACACACCCATCAAGCTGGCATAGCTACCATCGTATGTTTTACCGCCTAAAGAATAAGTAAACAGCATGTTCAAATCCCAGTTTTTCCAAGAAAGAGCTGAGCTGATAGAACCGTAAACCGTAGGAAGTGCGCTGCCGGCCCAGTCACGTTTGGCGTATGAAGTCGCGGTAGCATAGTCCGTACCGTTGATGGTAGTCAATGCACCGGCTTCTTGGGCGGCGGCTTTCTTGTCCGGATCCAGTGTATAGAGAGAAGTACCGGTCATCTGGTCCACACCTTCGAAGTGGTAAGTGTACCATTCGTAGATGGAGTGTCCTTCGGAGTAGTTTTGCATACCATGCAAGATGTCCTTTCCATCGGGCAGTTTCACGATTTTATTCTTCAGGAAAGTAGCGTCTGCGCCGATGTTCCATTTCCAGTCATTGTTGTTGATGACATCGGCATTCAAAGAGATTTCCCAGCCACGGTTGGACACGGTACCGATATTCTTGTATTGCGTCAGGTTCATCGGGGCAGTATCATCGACCCAAGGATAAGAACCGGCAGAAAGCGGTAGGCGTACCTCAAACAGCAGGTCTTTGGAACGTTTGTCGAAATAGCCTATTTGGAAGTTCAGACGGTTGAACAGACGCCCCTCTACGGCAACATCCACCGTCTGTGTAGTTTCCCACTTGATGTCCGGTGCTGAAAGTGATTGTTTTACCAAAGCGGCTTCACCACCGTTCTTGTCAATGGTATAAAGAGCCATGTGACCATAAAGGCTTACGCCCATATTGTTACCGACTTCACCATAGGACGCGCGCAACTTCAAGGCATCCACCCAATCTACATCTTGCAAGAAAGCTTCTTGTTTCATGTTCCAGCTGGCACCAACAGAATAGAAGTTACCCCAGCGATTGTCCTTGTGGAAGCGTGAGGAACCGTCACGACGGAACGAACCTTCTACGAAATAACGGTTGTCATAATTATACTTTACGCGTGCCAGATAAGACTCCGTCTTGTCCTCATCATCACTTCCGGAAAAATAAGAGTTGTTAAGGAAATTGCCCATAGTAAGGTTTCCGTCTACAGCCATACCGGTGTTCATTCCGGAAGTGTACTTGCGCTCCCAACTATAGTTCTCGTGAGCCACCATAGCTTCCACGTTGTGTACCTGATTAAATTGATAGTTCCAGCTCAGAATTTCCTGCAAGGTTACAGTCTTGTATTGGTAGGCATAACTTGTCAAACGACCGCCATTCGTAGCACCGTCTCCAATTTCGGGATTGTCATATTTCTTATTGTTCGAAGTGCTGTTGTTCAGGTCACCTTTTACAGTTAATGAAAGTCCATACGGCAACGAGATGGTGGCAAAAGCTTGTCCGCCCAATACGTTGCGCACACTTTCCTGCTTATTATACAACATTTCGTAAGCGATGTTGCGGTTACTCAGATAAGATGAAGTGGTGTCATAAATTTTGTTACCATCGGCATCCAGTTGGTATGTACCGTCGGCATTGTGCATAAACAACGGATAGACCGGAGCCATATAACGAGTAATGTAGAACGGATTGGCGTAATAGTTGCCACTGGCATTACTGTTATAGTCACGCTTGGTCCACGAGCCAGTCAAGTTCACGCCACCCTTGAACCACTTGTTAGGTGTATAAGTAGTGTTGATACGCCCGGAGAAACGTTCGTAACCTGTGGCTTTTACATATCCTTTCTCATTCAAGTAGCCTATGGAAGAATACACGTTGTATTTCTCTCCCGAAGTGGCGGCGGAAAGATTGTATTCCTGACGGTGTCCCGTGCGTTCGATGGCATTCTGCCAGTCCAAGTCGTCATAGCCAGCCAGGCGAGTGGCAATCAGTTTTCCGTTATTGTCAAACAACTTATCACCAGCGGCATTGTAGATATTACGACCGATAGATTCACTAACCACGTGTCCCGTGGCATATGCGGCAGCATCGCTTGCCGACATGCCGGCATTGCTCATCATGGCATTCTTCTTGGCCATCCAGGTAGCTTCCATCCAGCGGTCTGCATCCAGACGGTCGTACTCGGGAATACCTCTGTTATACATACCTTGATTCATTTGCAGCGTAATACTCGGTTTATGAGTGTTTCGTCCGCTCTTGGTTGTAATGATGACAACACCGTTGGCAGCACGGTTACCGTATAATGCAGCCGAAGCAGCATCTTTCAAGATGGACATGCTTTCAATATCATTAGAGTTTAGTTCGGCCATGTTTCCATCGAAAGGGACTCCGTCCACTACATACAGAGGATCTGAAGCACCTGAAACCAATGTACCAAAACCACGGATACGGATGCTGGGGGCAGAACCGGGTTCACCATATGTATTGTTCACTTGTACACCCGGTGCGGCACCTTCAAGTGCACCGGTTACGCTGGTTGTGATGCGCTTCTCTATTTTCTTATTGTCAACCACCGAGATAGAACCGGTCAACGATTCTTTTTTAGCAGTACCGTATGCCACTACCACAACCTCATCCAAAGCTTCTGCATTGCTTCTCATTGTCACCTTTACACTCGGCTTAATCGCCACTTCCTGCGTCTGCATACCAATATACGAAATCACCAAAGTTTTCGCGGAACTACAACTCTTTTATTTTATTAATAATCAAGCAATTATACCATGTAATAGAAATCACTATAGCGAAATTTCCTTTCTCACAAGGTATGTGTATAGGGGTACAATGTATAAAACCTTACTGCTGTGATACTATTTGTTGGATTAATGACTTGGTTATCATATGTATATCATAAAGTTAATACGTTGCTTAAAGATTTTAAATGATTCTTCCTCTTATATGAAGAATATCTTTTGTCAACATCTATCATCCTAGCTGCTTTCAATGAAGCATTTACTCTACATTGTCATTTTATTAGCGAAAGTACTAAAGTCTATGTAAAAGAATATTTCAATAGCTTCAAAAAACAGTAAACTCAAAACTTTGTGATTAGCTAAACAATCAAGACAACTGTTGTTTCTTCATAACAGTTTTCATCATTTTTGCTTCCACACTTCCACCCGCTCCTTGTATCCCTCTATTCATCGGCATTACAGACGCTGTGGAAGCAATGCAAAAGTGTGGAAGCAAAATTTGCTTCCACACCTCCAATCAGTCTTAAATATTGATAACACACCAATGTCAATCTTCTATTTACACTATACTATACTTAATTGATTCTCAGCAATTTCTTACTGCAAAATTTTGCAAACCTATTGCAGCGATACTGCAAAGCTGTTGCAGTGGTACTGCAAACTAATATGCAGCGCGGCTGCAAGCAATATGCAGTGATACTGCAAACAATATGCAGTGGTACTGCAAAACGTATGCAGTAAGTTTGCAGCGAGCAAACTGAAACTGAATAGTGAATGAACAGACTTTAAAGGAGAAGTATATGACTAACGATATGAAAGTGTAGTATTGGCTATGCTAAGTTCGTGTTTTTTTAGGCAAAGGCATGAGTGCATGGTTCTTTTCTAAATCATGCACTATAGTCATATCCATTACATTTGTATACACTTGTGTGGTTTTAACACTTTTATGCCCCAATAATTTTTGCACCGTTGTAATGTTTACTCCATTATAAATCAATAGAGTTGCATTAGTATGGCGAGCAGTGTGAAATGAAATTTTTTTTGATAAACCAGCTAGGCGGGAAATCACAATTAAATCCTTGTTCACATTAGAGTTATCCCTTAAATGAAAGAAGCTTTGTAAGTCATCCCGATATTTGTCCAGAATAACAAGCCCTTTTCCTTCGAATAAGAGATAAAGAGGTAATCTGACTTCTGTACTCGTCTTTATGGATTTATAAATTAGCCAGGTTTCTTGACGAATCTCCACGATGTTATCGGGTGATAAACTGATAAAATCAGAATATCTCATTCCTGCATAGCAACAAAACAAGAATGCATCTAAAGTCTTTTGCAATTTAGTATATCTGCCAGCCAAGCTTAATTTCTCCAACTTCTCCAACTCTTCAGGAGATAAGTGCGTATGCTTGTTTTCTATAGTTTTAATCTTGTACTTTCGAAAAGCGTATTTTTGTATCTCCATATAATCCTTGTTGATGGCGACATTTATATGTCGCTTCAGATGCTTCATATGTTTGGCTATCGTATTTGTGTGATAACCTCTTGATTGCAAGAAATATTCAAAGGAGGATATGAATTCGAATGTTAAATCAGAAAAGGTTACATCCTTTTTGAACTGTTGTAATAATGAAAGAGTGGAGAGATGATTTCGTTTTGTACTTTCTTTTAGAGTAGAGTTTGCTATCTCTTGCCTAAAAAAAGGAATAAAAGAGGTTTTGTTTTCGCTTGTGCTCAAAACATCCTTTAGTAACTCTAATGAAATACGCCTTCCTTGCTGCCACAATTCCAACTCTTTTTTTTCTATCATAGCCATGAACTCATATATCAATCTATTCAGCGCATCTGCATTAGGATGATTCTTCACAATAAGCTTTTTATTGTCCCACTGTTCTGGCTTTAAATAAACTTTGGTTGAAAAATACTTTTTCTTTCTGTCCAAATAGGCTTCTACTTGTACCAATGCCATTCCTTTTTTATTCAGGCTTCTTTTTCTGTTGTACACTAGATTGTAAATAATCTTACTCATTTTACTTGATTTTAATTAATACCAATAACAAATAAGACGATATTCTGTGCTCGATGGGATTAGAATAAGAATTAATATCTCTAAAAAGTGTCTTTTTGTGTTTAGCTATTAATCGGTATTTAGCCTCCGGGAACTCTCAATTTGTTTCAAAATCAGGTCCGTTCTCTGTTTTAGCGGCTTATTTATTAACCATTTTGTTTTAAAATATGTGTATTTCTTGGAAAAATCATCCTAAAAGAGGGAATCATAGTGATAGTAAACATAAGCCAGTTTAGGTTTTTTAAGTGTGAAAAATCTGTTATTAAGCATAAAGTGGCATGTTTAATTAACAAATTGATAGATTTACAAGGTTTTTTCAATAAAATAGTTGTTCGTTTCAGTTTTATTAATATATTTGCACTTTGTTAGAGTAAAGAAACAATTAATGTAAAGTTAAACTTTAAGAGAGAATTTATGAAAAGAAAATTAATGCTGTTATTGGCCTGTCTTTTTGTCGGAATAGGCCTAGTAACTGCCCAAACCCAGAAGGTTACAGGTGTTGTAATTTCTGAAGAAGACGGGCAGCCAGTTATTGGAGCCTCTGTATTGGTAAAAGGTACACAAATTGGTGCTATTACCGGTGTAGATGGTGATTTTACATTACCAAACGTACCAAGTTCCGCGAAAACTCTGGTGATTTCTTATATTGGTATGCAGACCCAAGAAGTGGCAATAAAACCCAGCTTAAAAGTGGTGATGAAGTCTGATACTGAGATGCTTGATGAGGTAATGGTGGTTGCTTTCGGTACAGCAAAGAAGTCTGCATTTACGGGTTCGGCTAAGGTGGTTGGTACCGAAAAGCTGGAGCAGTCGCAAGTGACGAATGTTACTGATGCCTTGGCAGGTGCTGTGCCGGGTGTGACACTGACTTCCAATGACGGTGCTCCGGGTTCAAAGTCATCCATCAAGATTCGTGGTTTTAGCTCAATCAATGCAAAGAATGACCCTCTGATTATTGTGGACGGCGCTCCTTATAGCGGTGATATTAATAATATCAATCCTAACGACGTTGAGTCAATGACAGTATTGAAGGATGCGGCTTCCAATGCTCTTTACGGTGCTCGTGGTGCTAATGGTGTAATTATCATCACTACCAAAAGGGCCAATATGTCGGGAGAGGCTAAGGTGACTTTTGATGCTAAGTGGGGTGCTAACACTCGAGCGTTGCAGAAATATGAAGTGATTGACAATCCTGGCATGTACTACGAGATGCATTATCGTGCCATGAACAATTATTATAAGTCAACGGGAATGAATGACCAAGCTGCATGGCTTGAGGCAAACAAGAATCTGTTTGGCTCCAACGGTGGATTGGGATACAATGTATATACAGTTCCCGATGGGCAATTCCTCATCGGTCAGAACGGTAAACTTAATCCCAACGCCACATTGGGTAGAGTTGTGAATTATAAAGGACGTGACTATCTGCTGACTCCGGATGATTGGGAAGATGTGGGAATGCGTACCGGTCTGCGTCAGGAATACAACTTCTCGGTGAGCGCAGCCAATGAAAAGTCCTCTTTCTATGTTTCTTTAGGTTATCTTGGAAATGAGGGTATCACTGAAGGCTCTGACCTGAAACGTTTGACAGGCCGTTTGAAAGCCGACTATCAGGCAAAGAAGTGGTTGAAGATTGGTGGTAATATGGGATATGCACGTTTTGATTCTAACTCGTTGAGTAACAATGGTACCAGTTCGTCTACCGGTAATATATGGGCGTTTGTTACCCAAATGGCTCCCATCTATCCCGCCTACGTGCGCAATGCTGACGGCAGCATCATGGTGGATAATAATGGTATTGGAATGATGGACTACGGTAGTGGTATCAATGCAGGTATGCAGCGTCCTTTCATTGCTGATGCCAACCCTATTCTAGACAATAAACTAAATACCAGAAACTCTGAAGGAAATGCCATTAACGGCAACGCCTTTGTAGATATAACTCCTATAGAAGGCCTAAAGGTGACATTCAATGGTGCTTTCAACTTGGATGAGACACGTCATAGTTACGTTTACAATCCTTACTACGGGCAGTTCGACTCCACTGGCGGTACAGTGAGTAAGTATCATACACGTACTTACGATTACAACCTGCAACAACTTGTTTCTTATGCCCGTTCGTTTGGCGACAATAACTTCGATATTCTTTTAGGTCACGAATATTATGATTATCGCTACTATGAACTTGGGGCCAGCAAGTCGCAGATGTTCTCTCAAGGCAATAAGGAATTGGACGGTGCCATTATCGACGGACAAGGTGCTTCTTCCTATAAAGAGCGTCGTAACAATGAAGGTTTCTTCGGCCGTTTGCAATACAATTATGACGAACGCATCTTCGGCTCGGCTTCTTTGCGTCGTGATGCTTCCAGCCGTTTCCATCCGGACCATCGCTGGGGTACATTCTGGTCGGTAGGCGGTGCGTGGCTTATCAACAAAGAAAGCTGGTTTGATGCTTCATGGGTGCAGGAACTGAAGCTGAAGGCTTCTATTGGTTCACAAGGTAATGACAATATCGGTGACTTCCTCTATACGGATAGATTTAACATTATCAACTCTAACAACAGCCTTGGTACTTCATTTAAATCTAAGGGCACTAAAGACATCACTTGGGAAACCAACACTAACTTCAATATCGGTGCAGAGTTCCAGTTGTGGAACCGTGTAACCGGTAGCATTGAGTACTACAGACGTAAGACTTCGGATATGTTGTTCTCATTTACCGTGGCTCCATCATTGGGTTATGCTTCCTATATGGACAACGTTGGTAACATGGTCAATAGTGGTGTGGAAATGGACTTCAATGTGAATATCTTCGATACACGTAACTTTACGTGGGATGTGAATGTGAACATTTCAACCTTGAAGAACCGTATTACGATGCTTGATCCTGATAAGTTGATTACTACTGAGTATACAGCTGATGGAAAAGGATATAAGGGCTATTCTAACGGAAGCTTCTTCATTGGTGAGGATTTGTCTATGTTTACATGGCGCTTGAAGGAGTATGCCGGAGTGAATGAAAAGGGTGAGTCTTTGTTCTATAAGAATGTCAAGGACGAGGCCGGCAATATCACCGGACGTGAAACGACTACGAATCATGCTCAGGCTGACTATTACATCACAGAGGAAAGCTCAATACCTAAGGTGTATGGTGGTTTCGGTACCAAACTGAAAGTATATGGCGTGGACTTCGGCATAAACTTCACTTACCAGATTGGTGGTAAGCAATATGATGGTACGTATGCTTACTTTATGTCGTCACCTTATGGTACGGCTGGTTACAACTACCATAAGGATTTGCTGAACTCATGGACTCCTGAGAACACAAATACTAATATCCCTCGTTTCCAGATGAACGACCAATATTCAGGGGCAATGTCTACGCGCTTCTTGACAAATGCGAGCTTCTTGAATATCCAGAATATTAATGTGGGCTACACGTTACCTTCCAAGTGGACAAGAAAGTTGGCCATCAACTCATTGCGCGTGTATATGTCGGCAGAAAATGTTTTCTATTGGTCTAAACGTAAAGGGTTCGACCCACGTCAGTCATACGACGAGACAACCAATGCTACTTTCTATTCACCGATGCGTACCATCTCCGGTGGTGTGTCATTTGAGTTCTAAACCTAATATATAGATTACAATGATTATGAAGAAGAATATATTCAAACTATTTTCGGTTATGGTCGTATCGGCCACGGTATTGACCGGCTGTATAGAAGAGGTTTTTCCCGAAGATTCTACAGCGACCTCCGATCAGATTGGTGCATCGGCAACAGCGATTGAGGCTTCGCTTAATGGCTTGCCATCGCAAATGGTACAAGGCTATCTAGTGTACGGTAAGCAAACACATGAGACCGACCTTGCTTATCCCTCATTGATGTTGGCCCAGACAGAACTGCTGGGTGATGTCGTGGCTACGGATTACGGATATGACTGGTGGTGGCGCTTCAATGCCAATAATGGTATGAACGACACCGGCTATTATTCATATTTGCCTTACTTCACCCTATATAAGTTCGTTAAATCGGCCAATGACGTGATTGCGGCCGTTGATGTGACTGATCCCACAATTACCGATGAAATGCGTGGGCTTGGAAGTATAGCCCATGCTTTCCGTGCATTGGACTATTATACGCTGATGGTACTTTTCGAACCGGTAGAAAACATCTATACCGATTGTAGCAAGGTACTGGGGCTGACGGTGCCCATCGTGACTGAGGCAACAACTAACGACATTGCGAAGAGCAATCCGCGTGCAACCCACGAAGAATTGGTGAATTTCATTCTTGCCGACCTTGACAAGGCAGAGATAGGTCTGGAGTCTTATACACCTGTCAGTAAGAACTTCCCTGACTTGGCGGTCGTATATGGTCTGAAGGCCAAAGTATATATGTGGGATGGTCAGTTTGCTAAAGCTGCCGAGTATGCCCGCAAGGCTATTGATAAGTCGGGAGCAACACCTATGAGCGAATCACAGTGGCATAATCCCACTACCGGTTTCAATACGGCTACTTCTGCATGGATGTGGTACCTTCACCCCACGGCTTCCAATATGGGTAATCTTGCTAATTTCATTGGTCACATTTCCAATGAAGCGGATTGGGGATATGCTTCTTTGTCTAAGCTCCAGATGGCACGTTCACTTTATGACGCGATTCCTGCTACCGATTTCCGCAAATATTCTTACCTTGACCCGGACAGAAGTACTTACGCTTACCAGTCAGTGAGAGGCAATGCATGGCTGGATGAACAACCGGATTATATGTCATTGAAGTTCCGCCCCGTGGGTGGTGACTATAACACTTATTCTGTGGGTGCGGCTGCAGATATTCCCGTGATGCGTGTGGAAGAGATGTATCTCATAGAGGCTGAAGCAGTAGGTGCCAGCCAGAATGTGGCAGCAGGCGTACAGTTGTTGAATAACTTTATGAAGCAGTACCGCCAGAGCAATTACAATTTCAGTACGGGTGATTTGCGTAATTTCCAACTTGAGGTGTTGAAACAGATGCGTATCGAGTTCTGGGGTGAGGGAATCGCATTCCCCACGGCTAAACGTCTGAAACCGGATGTCATTCAGAATTATGAGGGTACCAACTTTATAGAAGATATCTTCAAGATAAACTGTAAAGGTGTGAAGCCCAACTGGACATTGATGATTCCTAAGACCGAGGTCGATTCAAATACTGCCCTTCAGGGAATGAACAATCCGGACCCGTCCGGTGCTATTGCTAAACGTCCTACTCCGATAGGGGAGTTTGCACCGGGTAACAATTAACCAATGAACTAACTTTTAATAGAATTTGTATATGAATAAGATATTCAATAAATTGTTTTTGGGCTTGGCCGTATGCGGTTTGGCTATGACGGCTTGTTCAGACGGTGTGGAGTGGGAGCCTTCTCCGGTTCCTACCGAGGGTGTACAAGCTTATATCTATGCTGATAACACTGATTTGACTTATTATCCGAATGATGAACAGGTTTTTGTAGTCAAAATCGGCCGTCAGAAAACGGATGCGGCTGCATCTATTCACTTGACTACAGATGCGGAGAGCGTAACAGTGCCGACAACGGTTGATTTTGCTGCCGGTGAAGCACTCAAAGAAGTAAAGATTGCGTTTGACATAGCTGTGGGTACTACTGCATCTTATACTATTGCCATTCCTGAAGAAGATTCCTATGTTTATGGTTCACCCAAGGTGACGGTCAATATAAAGCGTGACTATACTTGGCTCAATATAGGTACAGGCTACTATACATCTCAATTATTTGGAGAGGGTTGGGATCAACCTGTGCTGAAGGCTAAAGAGGCTAATATCTATAAGCTGGAAGATTGCATTACGAAAGGATATCCCATCATGTTTACGCTAAGCGATGACAATCAAGAACTGATAGGTTGGGATCCTCAACCTACTGGTTATGACAAGACGGACTATGGTATGCTATACTTTGCAGCAGCAGGTATGGAGCGTAAAGGAAACGTGTTGTCTTTCCCGATGCAGGGCTTGGTAGTACTTGACAGTGGTAAATGGGGAGTACTGTATCAGGGATTCACGGAAACGTTGGAGATGCCGGAAGGGTTCTGATTATTCTGGCAATTAGATAACATGTAATTTGAAATGGCATGTAAGATGAAGTTCGACTTCATTTTACATGCCATTTTTCTATTGTGTCTGTTTTTATTTTATTCCCCTTTTTAAGGCGCTTCCGCCAAAATTATTTATATTTGCTGCCCGAACCAACAATACGTATATATAATAAGGTATAGAAACTATGAAAGAATTTGTAATTTCCGAAGTGCAGGCAGAAACAGCGGTATTGGTAGGTCTCATCACTAAAACGCAGGATGAGCGAAAGACGAACGAATACCTGGACGAGCTGGCATTCTTGGCTGAGACAGCCGGGGCGGAAGTAGTGAAGCGGTTTACCCAAAAGCTGGATGCAGCGCATTCCGTGACTTATGTCGGCAAGGGCAAGCTGGAAGAAATTAAAGAGTATATCCGGAATGAAGAAGAAGCCGAACGCGAAATCGGCATGGTGATTTTTGATGATGAACTCTCCGCCAAGCAGATACGCAATATAGAAGCTGAACTCAAAATCAAGATACTGGACCGTACGTCCCTGATTCTCGATATCTTTGCCATGCGTGCCCAGACTGCCAATGCAAAAACGCAGGTGGAGCTGGCGCAGTATAAGTACATGCTCCCCCGTCTGCAACGTTTGTGGACCCACTTGGAACGCCAGGGTGGTGGCTCCGGTGCCGGTGGAGGTAAAGGTTCCGTGGGACTTCGCGGTCCGGGTGAAACGCAGCTGGAAATGGACCGCCGTATCATCTTGAACCGTATGTCATTGTTGAAGGAGCGCTTGGCTGAGATTGACAAGCAGAAGTCTACCCAGCGGAAGAACCGCGGACGCTTGATTCGTGTGGCATTGGTGGGATATACCAATGTAGGAAAATCCACATTGATGACTTTGCTTTCGAAAAGTGAAGTCTTTGCAGAGAATAAGCTGTTTGCCACGTTGGATACTACGGTGCGTAAGGTGATTATTGAGAACCTGCCGTTCCTGCTATCCGATACGGTGGGCTTTATCCGTAAATTGCCGACGGATTTGGTAGACTCCTTCAAGTCTACTCTGGATGAGGTACGCGAGGCGGACTTGCTGTTGCATATCGTAGACATCTCTCATCCGGATTTCGAAGAACAGATAGAAGTTGTGAACAAGACGTTGGCAGATATCGGTGCTGCCGGTAAGCCCATGATTCTTGTATTCAATAAGATAGACGCTTATACTTATATAGAGAAAGCGGCTGACGACCTTACCCCCAGAACCAAGGAAAACTTGACACTCGAAGAATTGATGAAGACGTGGATGGCTAAGATGGAGGATAACTGCCTCTTTATTTCTGCCCGCGAAAAAATCAATATGGAGGAACTGAAGAGTGTAGTTTATCAGCGTGTGAAGGAATTGCACGTGCAGAAGTACCCCTATAATGACTTTCTTTATCAGACCTACGAAGAAGAAGTTTAATTTTAGTTATGAGTTATAAGTTATGAGTTATTTGCTGGCAGCGGTTTGAATCGGTAGTGCCGGCAAAGGCAATAACTTATAACTCATAACTCATAACTCGTTATAAGGATGAATTACAGAAGACTGACCGAAGATGAAATTCTCCGGTTGAAGAGCCAGTCATGTCTGGCTGATGATTGGGGGAAAGTAACCGTTGCAGAAGAGTTCTCAACGGAATTTGTGCATCATACCCGTTTTTCGGGTGAGGTGTGTTTGGGAGTGTTCCATTCAGAATTTATGTTGCCGGGAGGAATCAGGAAGCATTCCGGTTTGCGGCATGTGACGCTGCATAATGTAACGGTGGGAGATAACTGTTGCATTGAGAATATCCAGAACTACATTGCCAATTATGAAATAGGGCATGACACCTTCATTGAGAATGTGGATATTATTCTGGTAGACGGTGTGTCGAAGTTCGGTAACGGGGTAGAAGTGTCTGTCCTGAATGAGACGGGAGGCCGTGAGGTGCTGATTAATGATAAACTCTCCGCACACCAAGCCTATATTCTGGCGCTTTACCGCCATCGCCCGGAGCTGATTGCACGGATGAAGGAAATCACGGATTTTTATTCCAACAAACATGCTTCTGCTGTAGGAAGCATCGGGAACCATGTAATGATATTGAACACCGGTTCCATAAAGAATGTGCGCATCGGTGATTATTGCCGCATCTGTGGTACATGCCGTCTGTATAACGGAAGCATCAACAGCAACGAGGTGGCGCCGGTACACATCGGGCATGGGGTGATTTGTGATGATTTCATCATCTCTACCGGGTCTCATGTAGATGACGGAGCTATGCTGAGCCGCTGCTTCGTGGGGCAGGCATGCAAGTTGGGACACAACTACTCTGCCTCGGATTCTTTGTTTTTCAGCAACTGCCAGGGAGAGAACGGGGAGGCGTGCGCTATTTTTGCCGGACCTTATACGGTGACACACCATAAATCCACGTTGCTGATTGCCGGTATGTTTTCCTTTATGAATGCCGGTTCGGGGTCCAATCAGAGCAACCATATGTATAAGTTAGGGCCTATCCATCAAGGCACTTTGGAGCGTGGTGCCAAGACGACTTCCGATTCGTACATCTTGTGGCCTGCAAGGGTGGGAGCGTTTTCCTTGGTAATGGGGCGCCATGTCAACCATTCTGATACTTCGAACCTGCCGTTCTCTTACTTGATAGAGCAGAATAATACCACCTACCTTGTACCCGGTGTCAACCTGCGTAGTGTGGGTACCATCCGTGATGCCCAGAAGTGGCCGAAACGTGACGGGCGTACCGACCCGAACAAACTGGATTACATCAACTATAATCTTCTCAGCCCCTACACGGTGCAGAAAATGTTCAAGGGACGGGAAACGTTGCAGAATCTGCGTCATGCCAGTGGCGAGCTGTCGGACATCTACTCTTTCCATAGCGCGAAGATACGTAACTCGGCTTTGGTGAAAGGTATCCGTTTCTATGAAATTGCCATTCATAAGTTCCTCGGAAACTCTGTCATCAAGCGCTTGGAAGGCATTGACTTCCGGAGCAATGAAGAAATACGTGCCCGTTTGAAGCCCGATACTGCCATTGGCAGCGGCGAATGGGTGGATATTTCCGGATTGATAGCCCCAAAGAGTGAGATAGATGCGCTGATAGACGGTATTGAGTCCGGCAAAGTCAATCGCTTGAAGTCTATCAATGCCGAGTTTGAGAAGATGCACAGCAACTACTATACCTACGAATGGACCTGGGCGTATGAGAAGTTGGAAGAGTTCTATGGTATCAAGCCGGAAGGTATGACGGCAGAAGACGTCATACATATTGTCGAAAAATGGAAAGAAGCAGTAGTTGGCCTCGACCGCATGGTGTATGAGGATGCTAAGAAAGAATTTTCACTGGCTTCCATGACGGGCTTTGGAGCTGACGGCTCACGCTTGGAAAAGGAACTCGATTTTGAGCAGGTACGCGGCGACTTTGAAAGCAATCCGTTTGTAATGGCTGTGTTGAAACACATTGAGGTGAAGACGGCGCTGGGCGATGAACTGATAGGGCGGATGCAGCGGGTGTCAGAAAATTAATTATGATTTGTTGCGTTTTTACTCTAATTAAAGAATTATTTCAATAATAGTTTTTACCTTTGCTCGGTAAAGGCGGTTTTGTGCTGCCTTTGCTACCCGAATCACTTTTAAACATTAAATATACGAGTAATTATGGCAACAACACCTCCGTTCAAGTATCAGCCCATGTTCGAGAAGGGGAAAGATACTACTGAGTATTATCTGCTTACAAAAGATTACGTGTCAGTAAGCGAGTTTGAAGGAAAACCTATCCTGAAGATTGAAAAAGACGGTTTGACGGCAATGGCCAATGCGGCTTTCCGTGATGTATCGTTCATGTTGCGTCGTTCGCACAACGAGCAGGTTGCTAAGATTCTGAGTGACCCCGAAGCAAGCGATAACGATAAATACGTGGCACTCACCTTCCTGCGCAATGCAGAGGTAGCGTCCAAAGGGGTACTTCCTTTCTGCCAGGATACGGGTACGGCAATCATCCACGGTGAGAAGGGACAGCAGGTATGGACCGGATACTGTGACGAAGAAGCCCTCTCACTGGGTGTTTACAAGACTTATACCGAAGAGAACCTGCGCTATTCGCAGAATGCTCCCCTCACCATGTACGATGAGGTGAATACGAAGTGCAACCTTCCCGCACAGATTGACATCGAAGCTACGGAAGGTATGGAGTACGAGTTCCTCTGCGTAACCAAGGGTGGTGGCTCTGCCAACAAGACTTATCTCTACCAGGAGACAAAGGCTATCCTCAACCCCGAAACATTGGTTCCCTTCCTTATCTCAAAAATCAAGACTTTGGGTACGGCAGCTTGTCCTCCCTATCACATCGCATTCGTTATCGGCGGTACCTCTGCCGAAAAGAACTTGCTGACTGTGAAACTGGCTTCCACCCACTTCTACGATAACCTACCCACTACCGGCAATGAGTTCGGCCGCGCTTTCCGCGATGTGGAACTGGAGAAGCTGGTACTGGAAGAAGCTCATAAGATTGGCCTCGGTGCCCAGTTCGGCGGCAAGTATCTGGCTCACGACATCCGCATCATCCGCCTGCCGCGTCACGGTGCGTCCTGTCCCGTGGGGCTGGGTGTTTCCTGCTCTGCCGACCGTAACATCAAGTGTAAAATCAATAAAGAAGGTATCTGGATTGAAAAGCTCGACAGCAATCCGGGTGAACTGATTCCCGAAGAACTCCGTAAGGCCGGTGAAGGCGACGTGGTGAAGATTGACTTGAACCAGCCGATGGCCGATATTCTGAAGGAACTGACCAAGTATCCGGTTTCCACCCGTTTGTCTCTGAATGGAACCATTATCGTAGGCCGTGACATCGCACACGCCAAGCTGAAAGAACGTCTGGACCGTGGCGAAGACCTGCCGCAGTACATCAAAGACCATCCCATCTACTACGCCGGTCCTGCCAAGACTCCTCAAGGCATGGCTTGCGGCTCCATGGGCCCGACTACTGCCGGACGTATGGACCCGTATGTAGACCTCTTCCAAAGCCACGGCGGCAGCATGATTATGCTTGCCAAAGGTAACCGCAGCCAGCAAGTGACAGATGCCTGCCAAAAGTATGGCGGTTTCTACTTGGGCTCTATCGGTGGTCCTGCCGCTATCTTGGCACAGAACAACATCAAGAGCATTGAGTGCGTGGAATATCCCGAACTCGGTATGGAAGCTATCTGGAAGATTGAGGTGGAGAACTTCCCTGCATTCATCTTGGTGGACGATAAGGGCAACGACTTCTTCAAGCAACTGAAGCCCTGGAATTGCAGCAAGTAAAACAGAAGCCTTTTAGAAAGGCATAATATAAGGAAAGCCGTAACGGAGAAAATCTTGTTACGGCTTTTTTGTTTTGTAGAGGAAAACAAAGTGTTTCGCGGCATAGAACACTCTGTTTCATCAAGCAAAACAAACTGTTCCTTTATGTTGAAACAAATTGTTTCAATAGGAAGAAACAAACTGTTCTTTCATGTTGGAACAAAGTGTTCTTCCCTATTGGAACACTCTGTTCTGCCTTGATAAAACAGATTGTTCTCTATAGGAGAATAAAACTGAAACTCGTTTGTTGTCGTATTTTTGTTACATTCTCCTTTTCATTTCTCGGTTAACTTCTTTATCTTTAGCCCTCCAAACAACCAATTTAATAAAACATGGAACCAACTCTTACACGACAAACTCCGGCACAACACATCGTATGGCTGGATGTGGTACGCCTTGTTGCAATGTTTACAGTAGTTTGCTGCCATTGCACAGACCCTTTTAACTTCTATCCGGGCACATCGCCCGACATTGTTGACATCAAGTTCTGGGGAGCTGTCTACGGTGCGGCGCTCCGTCCTTGCGTACCGCTTTTTGTAATGATTACCGGTGCATTGCTGTTGCCGGTACGGGGTGACGCCTCGGCATTCTACAAGAAACGTATCCCCCGCGTATTCTTTCCTTTCCTCATCTGGTCTGTGATTTACAATCTGTTCCCCTGGATAACGGGACTGCTGGGAGTGGAGCCGAAAGTGATTCTGGATTTCTTCCCTTATTCGGGTGAGGAAGTGATGCGCCAGTCTCTGGCAGTGAGCCTGGGATATATTGCAGAAATGCCTTTTAATTTCTCTCTATTGGATGTACACATGTGGTATATCTATCTGCTGATAGGGCTTTATCTCTATCTTCCGATATTCTCGGCATGGGTGGAGAAGGCCTCGGAACGTGCCAAACTATGGTTTCTTGCAGCATGGGGAGTGACACTGCTGCTGCCTTATTATACCGAGTTTGCCGCTCCGTACCTTTGGGGGACTTGCTCGTGGAACTCGTTCGGTATGCTGTATTACTTTGCCGGTTTTAACGGCTACCTATTGTTGGGCCATTATCTGAGGAACCATAACTGGACGGGCCGGCAACTCTGTGGCATCGGCATTCCCATGTTTGCCATTGGCTATGCCGTAACATTCCTTGGTTTCCGTCGTATGACCTCCTTGCCGGATTTTACGGATGAGATGCTCGAACTCTTCTTCACCTACTGTTCGCTGAATGTAGTAATGATGACCATCCCCGTGTTTATGCTTTGCAAGCGGGCCAATTTCCGTTCGGAGCGCATCAAGAAAGCATTGGCAAACTTGACGCTCTGTGGTTTTGGAGTCTATATGATACACTATTTCTTTACCGGACCGAGCGTAGTCCTGATGCGTGCTATCCATGTTCCTATCTATCTTCAGATACCTTGTGCCGCAGTCGTCGCTTTCTGTACTTCCTGGTTTCTGGTGGCAATGGCATACCGTTGTTTCGGGAAGCGGACCAAGTGGGTGCTGGGGTAGTTTGGATGAAAGATTGTTTATCTTTAAAGGAGGAGATTTAGGGCTTATTATCTCCTCCAGATTCTCCACATATAGTAAGCGCAGTGCGTGAATGCGAAAACAAACGAGATAATCAGCAGCACTTTGCTTTCTCCCCATCCCACAGTCTGTTGGTGCCACAGTCCGGTGATGACACAAAGAACGGCAAGGATAAGTCCAATCATGTTCAAGGTCACCTGCCCGTGGCGGGTGTCGCCTCCATGCTCCAGCTTACTGTGCTTCATGCCGTAGCCCACGTAGATGTCCAGACCGATGAGCATCCACAGCACCAGGCGTATCCATGTATCGGCAGGAAGGAACAACATCATGCAAAGGCAAGTAAGAATACCCAGTATGGGGATAAGTGGAACAAGTGGGGTTTTAAAGGAACGGGGCACGTCAGGCATGGTTCTGCGTACTACCAGTACAGCGGCACAGACCAGCGTGAAGGCCATCAGCGTGCCGATGCTTGTCATCTCTCCGGCCAGCCGTGCGGGTACAAAAGCTGCCAGCAGGCCCACAAGTACCATGAAGAGCAGGTTGCTGCGTGCCGGAGTACGGAACTTTTCGTTGATATGCGAGAAGAAAGGAGGCAGCAGCCCGTCATGGCTCATGCTTAGGAATACGCGGCTCTGTCCCAGCAGTGTCACCATGATGACGGAGCAATATCCGAACAGAATGGACAGCACGATGGCACGGTTCAGCCAGGGATAGTCCGGCTGGATGATACCTGCAGCATCAGCCTGCCCCATGTGCTCTATGGCTATGGCAACGGGAGCAATGCCTTGCTGTCCGCTGAAGGCGGTGTAGTGTGCCACTCCCGTCATGACGTGGGCAAAAACCATATAGAGCACGGTGCATACCAGCAAGGAGACCAGAATGCCGATAGGCATGTTCCGCTTCGGGTTCTTCGTCTCTTGGGCGGCTGTGCTCACAGCGTCGAACCCGAGGAAGGCGAAGAATACGATGGCCGCCCCTCGCAGGATGCCGGAGAAGCCATATTCGCCCAGCACGCCCGTATTGGCAGGGATGTAAGGTGTATAGTTGTCGGTATTGATGTATTTCCAGCCGAGTATGACAAAAATCAGTATGACGGAAACCTTCAGGAATACAATGAAGCCGTTGAAGATGGAGCTGCCTTCCGTACCCCGTATCAGGAAGAGGCTCATCAGCACGACGATAAGGAAGGCGGGGATATTTACGACTCCGCCATCCCAGGGACAGGCGGTGAGGGCTTGCGGTAGATGTATGTCCAGTCCCTCGAGAAAGACGACCAGATAGCGGCTCCAACTGATGCTTACCGTGGTTGCGGCTACGGTGTATTCCAGTACCAGGTCCCACCCGATAATCCAGGCGATGAGTTCGCCCATCGTGGCATACGAGTAGGTGTATGCGCTGCCGGCTACGGGTATCATGGACGCAAATTCCGCATAACACAGTCCGGCGAAGCAGCATCCCAGTGCGGCAATGGCAAAGGACAGTGTGATGGCCGGTCCCGTATAGCCTGCCGCCACCGTTCCGGTGATGGAGAATAGACCCGCTCCGATGATGACTCCCACGCCCAGGGCAACAAGGCTCCACGGACCAAGTACACGTTTCAATGTTTTCTTTCCGGAGGCATTAGCCTCCGCTTGCAGTGCCTCGAATGGCTTTCTGATGAATAATCCCATTATGCTTCAATTCTGATAAATCGGGCGCAAAGGTACGGATTATATTGCTTATTCCATATAGCGCGCTACTTTTCCACTGATTTGCAGTAGGGAGATTTCACATAATTTGGTATCATATTCCGCGGAGAGAATACGTTCTTCTGCATCCAGCAGACTCTTTTGGGCTTCGCGCATCTCGATTCCCGAGAGGTTGCCCAGCATATATCGTTCCATGGCAATCTCGTGGTTCTCCTTGGCAGCCACAAGGTTCTGGCGTTCCAGGTTCAGCATTTGCAGGTTGTTTTGGTAGGCCTGCCATAGGTTGCTGAGGTCGGCGCGCAGGGCTTGCTCCAGTTGCTCCCGTTCCAGGCGAGCGTTCTGCACGGCAATGCGGGCATTCTTGCGTTCGCGGCGCCGGTTGCCGTCGAACAGATTGAAGCCGACCGTGACGCCGAAGTTCAGACCGAGGTTGCTGCGGCGGCTGTTGGCAGAGATGTCATACTTGTTGAGGGTGTAGCCGTATCCGCCGTTCATCTTCACGTATGGGTAGTCGCGCGAGCAGACTTTCTTGTAGTCCAGACGGGCCAGGGTATTGTTCTGTTCGGCACGTAGCAGTGAGGCGTTGATGGTGAGGGTGGCGTTCCACAGCTCCTCGAAGTTCAGGGAGGCGGTCACGTTGATGAGGCTGTCTTGTATGATAAACGGCTGGTCTACATCTTTGTTTGCCATGAGTTCGTTCAGCTGGATACGTGAGGTGTGCAGCAGTTCCTGCTGTTTCATGTATTGGGCACTGTCGGCATTGAAGTCCACTTTGGCCTGCTGGTAGTCCAGGCGCGAGAAGTTACCGATGTGGTAACGCTCTTCCACAATGCGCAGGCGCTCTTTGGATAGCGATACGGCATAACGGAAGTTCTTCAAGCGGATTTTCTGCTGCACATAGTTATAGTATTCGGCGGCTATGTTGGCTATCAGGTCCTCGATGGCGATGCGCGTATTGGTCTCGCCTTGGCGTTCCAGCTCCTTGAGCCGTTGGTAGTTGGCGGTAATGTTGAAACCGTCGAAGATAGTCCAGTTCAGGTTGATGCCTGCATCGAGAGTTTGGTCAAACACTCCGTTGTCCTTGGTTGTCTCTCCGGTGGCTCGGGCTTTGGTCTCGGTATTGTCTATGGTTCCCTTGTAGCCGGCGGAGAGGTCCAGTGTGGGCAGGTAGCCCGCATTGCCCAGTGTGGCGTTGTTCTTGCTGACCTGCTCTTCATTGCGGACAATGCGCAGGGAGTAGTTGTTCAGCAATCCCTGCTCCAGGCAGGACTTCAAGGTGTAGGTAGGCGCAGGCTGTGCATAAAGGCCCAGCGCTGTGCAGGCAGTGGCTATGAAAATTAAAACAATGCGTTTCATTCGGTCTTCAGTTTACTTCGGTTCGTTGATACATAACTATATATGGCAGGCACGATGTACATCGTCAGCAGTGTGGAGATGAGCATGCCGCCTACGACGGCAGTACCCATGGCGATGCGCTGGTTGCAGCCTTCGCCGGTGGCGTAGGCAAGCGGTATCAATCCCAGGATGGTGGAGGCACTCGTCATCAGGATGGGGCGCAGACGTTGCAGGGAGGCGTCCTTGATGGCTCGCATCTTGTCTTCACCCGCTTCCTGCTTCTGATTGGCAAATTCCACAATCAGAATACCGTTCTTTGCCACTAGACCAATCAGCATGATAATACCAATCTGGCTGAATATATTCATCGTAATCCCCCCGAAATACATGAACACCAGTGCGCCGGCAATGGCGAGAGGCACCGTCAACATGATAATCAGCGGGTCCTTGAAACTTTCGAACTGGGCGGCCAGAATCAGGTAAATCAGCACGATGGCCAGAATGAAGGCGAACATCAGACTGGAGGAACTCTCCCTATACTCTTTGGAGTCTCCGGTCAGTGCGGTGCGGAAGGTCTCGTCCAGCGTCTCCTTGGCAATCTTGTCCATTTCATCCAGACCTTGTCCGATGGTCTTGCCGTCCGCCAGTCCCGCGGAGATGGTGGCAGAAACGAAACGGTTGTAACGGTACAGTTTCGGAGGTGCGATGCCGCCGGTAAGCTCAATCAGGTTGTCCAGCTGTACCATGTTCCCGTTGTCGCTTCGGATATAGATGCCTTTCAGGTCGGCGGGCTTGTTGCGTTGCTGGCGGTTGATTTCGCCTAATATCTCGTATTGCTTTCCGTTCATGTAGAAGTAGCCCATGCGCTGTCCGCTCAAGCCGTATTGCAGGGTTTGGGCAATGTTCTTGGTGCTTACGCCCATGATGCTCGCCTTGTCACGGTTGATGTTGATGCGCGCTTCAGGCTTGCTGAACTTCAGGTTTACGTCTGCCATCTGGAATACCGGATTTTCGTAGACCTTCGTCATGAACTTGGGGAGCACCTCCTGCAATTTCTCGATATTAGTTGCCTGCAATACATACTGCACGGGCATACCGCCGCGCCGTCCTCCGAATGAGGAGGACTGCTGTACGAAAGAGCGTGCCATGGTCTTTTTCTGCACTGCCTTCGACAACTTTTCGGCAACCTCCATCTGGGTATAGTCACGGTCTTTCATGTCTTTCAGTGTGATACGTACGTTACCGCTACCACTGGATACACGCGCTGTTACCGCTTCTGCATCCGGGATAATGGAGTCCACCAGATGATTGATGTCTTCGGTATAGTCGCGGATATATTCGTAAGTCACTCCTTCGGCACCCATTGTATTGATACTGATTTGCGAACGGTCCTCCAATGGCGCCATTTCAGCCGGGATAGTATTCCAAAGGACTCCGATAAGCAGGATGGTGACGATGGTGAAGGGCAGGGCAATCCAGCGCCGTTTCAGGAAGGCGGCCAGTGACTGGCTGTATACCCGGTTCATCCCTTCGAAGAAAGGTTCGGTCTTGCGATAGAACCAGCTCTGCTGTTCCCTTTTGATTAAAAGTTTGGTGGCAAGCATCGGCGTAAAAGTCAATGCGGCGAAGGAGGAGATAATCACCGAACCGGAGACCACGATACTGAATTCGCGGAACAGTCGTCCTGTCGTACCGTCCATGAATACAATAGGGAAGAATACCGCCACCAGCGTAATGGTAGTGGAGATGACGGCAAAGAAAATCTCCTTGGCTCCTTCTATGCCGGCTTCTTTCGGTGGCATTCCTTTCTCGATGCGGACATAAATGTTCTCCGTCATCACGATGGCGTCGTCCACCACCAAGCCCACGGCAAGCACCACGGCAAGCATGGAGAGCACATTGATGGAGAAACCGGCCAGATACATGACGAAGAAAGCTCCAATCAGCGAAACGGGGATTACAATACATGGCACAAGCGTCACACGCCAATCGCGCAAGAAGAGGAAAATGATGATGATAACCAGTACAAAGGCCTCATACACCGTCTGCTTCACCTCGTCGATAGAAGCGCGGATAAACTTGGTATTGTCAAAACCGTAGTTGTAATGAACATCTTCGGGAAGGTCTTTCTTCATCTTCTCCATGCGGTCATATACGGCGTTGGCTATTTCAATGTGGTTGGCACCCGGCTGCGGAATTACTACGACACCTACCATGGGCACACCGTTCATCTTCATATAACTTTTGATGTCGGCTGGTCCCAGTTCGGCACGTCCAATGTCGCTGAAGCGGACAATACGGTTACCGTCTTCCTTCAGGATAAGATTGTTGAACTCTTCGGCTGTATGCATCAGACCCAACGTACGGATGGTGAGCTCAGTAGTGTTTCCTTCGATACTTCCGGAAGGGAGCTCTACGTTTTCGTTGTCCACCGCATTCTTTACATCCAGAGGAGTGATTCCATAGCCGGACATCTTGATGGGGTCCAGCCAAAGCCGCATGGAATAGCGCTTTTCTCCCCAGATGCTTACACTACTTACATCTGAAATAGTCTGAAGCTGCTCCTTGACAGTCAGGTCGGCTATTTCACTGAGCTCCAGTAGGGAACGTTTGTCACTTTGGAGGGCAACCATCAGGATAGGGGTGGCGTCCGCATCGGCTTTTGATACGGTAGGAGGGTCACAGTCACGAGGCAGATAGCGCTGTGCACGCGACACTTTATCACGTACGTCGTTGGCGGCGGTTTCCAGGTCAACGGAAAGCTCAAACTCTACTGTAATGCGTGATGAGCCTTGCTGGCTGACACTGGAGAGGGAGCGTATGCCGGGAATACCGTTGATGTTCTGCTCCAGAGGCTCCGTTATCTGGTTCTCGATGACATCGGCGTTGGCACCCGGATAGGAGCAGGATACTGATATGATAGGATTGTCTACAGACGGGTACTCGCGTACACCCAGATAATTGTAGCCGATGAAGCCAAACAGCAGGATTATCAGGGTAAGTACTGTCGAGAGTACCGGTCGCCGTATACTTAATTCGGATATATTCATTCTTTACAATTGATAATTAACGGTTGATAATTGACAGTTGTCAATTGATATTGTCCAGTGTTACCGGTAGTCCGGTACGGAGTTGCAGGGTTCCCGAGGTGATGATGGTATCTCCTGCCTGTAAGCCTTGCAATACTTGTACTTCCGCTTCCGTACGGATTCCCGTAGTAATCTCTACCGGCTGGGCTTTTCCCGACTTATAGAGGAATATCTTGTCTTTTCCCATTTCCGGTACAATGGCTTCGGACGGTACGGCAAGGGCGTCCTGAATTTCATCCTTGTTCAGCTTGATGCTGGCATAGCGGCCCGGAAGCACAGCTCCGTTGGCATTGGGATAAAGTGCACGGATTGTCAGGGTATGGGTAGTAGGGTCTATCTTTGATTCGCGTGCATAAACCGTGGCGTGGAAGGTATTTAGCTTTCCTTCGAGAGTGAAGTCCAGTCCGGCGCCGGTCTTTACGTCATTGGCATACCGCTCGGGTACGGCAAATTCCACCTTCAACGGCGAAATCTTGGTGAGTTTGGCTACAATGGTTGTAGGGGAAGCGTAAGTACCCACACTGACTTGGCGCAGACCGATGACACCGTCGAAAGGAGCACGCAGCTCAGTTTGTGCGATGTTCGATTCTATCAGGTCAATGTCGGCATTCAGGGTGGCCAGCTCGGTCTTTACTTGTTCGTAGGCTTCTTTACTGACCGCATCCCTTTCCAGCAGGGCGTTCTGGCGAAACACGCGGTCTTCTGCCAACTTTAATTGGGAGACGAGGCGTTGCAATTGTGCTTGCAGCGGCCGGTCATTAACTTTGGCAAGTAATTGTCCTTTCTTGACGAAGCTGCCTTCTTCAAAATTTATCTCTATGATTTTGCCGGATGTCTCGAAAGAAAGGTCCACTTCCTCATCCGGCAGCAGGCTGCCGCTGATTTGTATTTCATCCTTCAGCAGTTGCGGTTTGATTATTTTTGCGTTTATGTTTAGAATTTTCTTACCGCTACGTTGACCGGTCATCACCTTGTCTGCAGCGGCTAATTCTTCATTCTCTTTAGGTAATTGGGAGTAGATTCCTCCTCCAATCAGTCCGGCACCAATCACGATAATGATGCCCCATTTAACTCTCTTATTCATGTTGTAGTATTAGTAGTAATAAAATCAGCCTTAGATTAGACTACGGGAAAAGAGAATAGTTTAAAAGATAAAGAGTTAAAAAGTGTAAGAATATGGATTGGAAAGGTGATAAAATGACAAATCAGTAAGCAGCCCGGTATTTTCCCTCCTCCTTGTCCTCCAGCATGTTCAGATAAGAAGCGTAACGGGATTCGCTGATATAGTGCTTCTCGACAGCCTCGCGTACAGCGCATCCGGGTTCGTGGCGGTGGGTACAGTTGCCGTAACGGCAGTCGGCAGATACCTTGAATATTTCCGGGAAGTAGTGGCCTATCTCTTCTTCTTCCATATCGAATGTTCCGAAACCTTTGATGCCCGGAGTGTCAATGATATATCCGTTGCCCGGAACCGGGAACATTTCTGAGAAGGTAGTGGTGTGCATACCTTTATTATGATAGGTGGATATCTCTCCGGTTTTAATCTCTATATCGGGCAGTATTGCCTTGATGAGTGTCGATTTCCCTACTCCGGAATGTCCGGAAAAGAGGGTTATGCGTCCTTTGAGTTCTTTCTCGATAGTGTCGATGCCTTCCCCTTTTCTGGCAGAAACCTTGAAACAAGGATAGCCGATGGTGGTGTAAAGGTTGATCAGGCTGTCCAGATAGTGCAGTTCCTCTTCATCGTAGGCATCCACTTTGTTGAATATAATCTTGACGGGAACACGGTATGCCTCGGCAGAGGCGAGAAAACGGTCTATAAAGGTAGTGGAGGTCTCGGGATAGTTCACCGTCACTATGAGCATGCACTGGTCGAGGTTGGCAGCAAGAATGTGCGATTGCTTGGAAAGGTTGGAGGCGCGGCGGATGATGTAATTCTTCCGGTCCTCTATCTCGCTGATAAAGGCCGTACCTTCTTGGTTCAGTATGATGTTCACATAATCGCCTACAGCCACGGGATTAGTGCTTCGTATGCCTTTCAGCCGGAAGTTCCCTTTGATTTTACATTCAATCTCCCTTCCGTCGTCAGTCCGTACCAAGTACCAACTTCCGGTGTTTTTTATAACGAGTCCCCTCAAAATAATTGAAAGTTGAAAGTTGAAAGTTGAAAATGGAAGGTTGAAAGGCTTCTATACTTGGTATATCGGTTTATTTTCAACTTTCCATTTTCCGTTTTCAACTTAATTAAACGGTCATGATTTCTTTATCCTTTGCAGCCAGCATGTCATCAATCTGCTTGATGAACTTGTCGTGAATCTTCTGCAGCTTTTCTTCACCGCCTTTCTGGGCGTCTTCGGCCAGTCCGTCCTTTACGGATTTCTTCAAGGCGTCGATGGCATCACGGCGTGCATTACGTACACTTACCTTGGCAGTTTCTCCTTCTCCCTTACACTGTTTGGCAAGTTGTTTACGGCGTTCTTCCGTCAGTGGCGGGATGCCGATACGGATAATCTCACCATTGTTTTCGGGCATGATGCCGAGACTGGAGTCAATGATGGCCTTTTCAATGACGCGGAACATGCTCTTATCCCATGGCTTGATGGCAATGCTGCGTGCGTCCGGAGTGGTTACGGCTGCCACATTGTTGATAGGAACCATACTTCCATAAGAATCCACACGGATACCGTCCAGCAAACGGATATCGGCTTTTCCGGCGCGGATATGAGCCAGTGCCTCGTCCAGATACATGATGGCCATGTCCATACTTTCTTGCGCTTCGTCTAAGATGTCTTTTACGTCTCTCATATTATTTTCGTTTTGAAATAGCTTTGATTTGAAACTTTGCAAATATAATTATTAAATTGAAAATTGAGAATTAAGAATTAAATAACATTCATTTTTTATTCTCCATTTTCCATTCAATTGTGCACCAGTGTACCGATTTCTTCTCCTTGCATCACTTTTTTCAGATTACCCACTGTGTCCATGTCAAAAACGATGATGGGCAGGTTATTCTCTTTGCACATGCAGGTGGCAGTGAGGTCCATCACTTTCAGACCGCGCTTCAGCACTTCGTCGTAGGTGATGTCGTGGAACTTCGTGGCTGTCGGGTCCTTCTCCGGGTCGGCGGTGTAGATGCCGTCCACACGGGTACCTTTCAGCATGACATCCGCCTCAATCTCGATGCCGCGCAGACTGGAACCGGTATCGGTAGTGAAGAACGGATTGCCTGTACCGGCGGACATGATGACTACTTCGCCTGCTTCCATACATTCGATGGCACGCCATTTATTGTAGAATTCACCGATGGGTTCCATACGTACGGCAGTCAGCACGCGGGCCTTCACGCCGGCAGCTACCAGAGCCGAACTGAGTGCAAGGCTGTTGATGACGGTTGCCAGCATTCCCATCTGGTCGCCTTTCACACGGTCGAACCCTTTGTTGGCACCGCTCAATCCGCGGAAAATGTTTCCACCGCCTATCACGATGCCTATTTGTACTCCCAATTCGTGGATTTCTTTGATTTGAGCTGCGTACTCGGCAAGGCGTTTCTCGTCGATGCCGTATTGCTTTTCACCCATCAGGCTCTCGCCGCTGAGTTTCAATAAGATTCTTTTATAGGTTGCCATAATATATAGTTTTGTTACATTGCTTTGCAGCAAAGATAAAGAATTAAACTGAAAAGTGCAGCAGAATGTGGTAGGATAGTTGCCTAACGCACAGTCTTTAGGAACTCGTCCATGCTGTGATATAACGGAACGCCATAGCGGTTGCAAGTAATCCGCACATTGTCGTAGCGGTAGAAACCGGGTTCACAGATAACGTGCAGTTTGCCCGAACGCATGTGCAGTCCCATCTCCAGCAGGGTGATGGGGGACTTGCTGCTTGCCAGGATATTCATGATTATCAGGTCGGCTTTTTCCAGATGTTCCAGTTCCCAGTTCACTTGATGTTCAAAGTCGGACATTTCGCCGCTGAGTCCCTTGTCCCTTCGGGGATTGTATAGGATGTATTTACCTTGGGGGCGTGCGCGGAACCAGTCGCAGGTTGCCTTTTGCCAGTCTATGCTTTTGCCCATGTCGATGGTGCCTGCCAGGAAAATTCTGGTGTATTCGGCTTCGTTCACTTCGGCTTTGCCTTCATCCGGGTGGAGTACTATAACCTCGGACTGAGCCTGCAGCCCGATAGGAAACAACAGCAGTAAAAGCAGGTAGAGACTTTTCTTCATGGTTGGTGATGGTTTTATAGGATTAGTTTCTTTTCTTGCTTCTTATCGGGAGTCTTGGGAACAGTTTCCTGAAACGGACCAGTTGGCTTGTAATATTGCCTCCTGCGATGACGAACGTTACGGCTACGATAATCATCACCAGTCCGAAGCTTTCTCTGACTGTCAGGCTTTCTCCAAAGACGGCTATTCCGAAGAAGATGGCTGTCACGGGCTCCAATGCGCCGAGAATGGCGGTCGGGGTGGAGCCGATATATTGGATGGCACCGGTAGTGCAGAGGAAGGATATGGCGGTGGGGAAGACAGCCAGTGCAAGCAGATTGGCCCACAGATACCACTGGTCCGGTGTGTTCAGTACGCCGGAATAGAGCAGGCGTGCCACAAAAAGCGATAGGCCGAAGAGAAGGACATAGAAGGTGACTTTAAGCGTAGCCACATTTTTCAACGATGTCTGGTTGATGCCCACGATGTATATGGCATAGGAAAGGGAAGACGCGAAAACCAGCAGTGTCCCTATCAGGCTCAGTGTGCTGCCGTCCTCGCTCTTGTAGAGCAGTCCGATACCTCCCAGTGCAAGCAGCATGCAGACGATGGTTTGCAGTGCCAGCTTCTCTTTGAAAACCATGGCCATAATAAGCGCCACCATGATGGGATAGACGAACAGCAGTGTAGACGCTATGCCGGCGGCCATGTAGTTATAGCTCAGGAAAAGCGTCAGTGAGGAGAGGGCCACGAGCAATCCCATGATGATGAGCGGAAATGTTTCTTTCCGCTGTATCTTGAATGACCGCCCTCTCGCCTTTATCATAATGCCCAGCAACGGGATGGCGAAGAGGTATCTGAAAAAAAGTACCGAGTCCGGGTCCATGCCGGCCTTGTACAACGGGAGGGCAAACAGTGGATTCATGCCGTAGGAGGCTGCGGCGATGGAACCTAAAATATATCCTTTGGCTTTTGCGTTCATATCTTTATCTGTAAATTAGCGCGCAAAGGTAGATATTTACTTTGATTTCCTCCTTCTTTTCTGTATGAAAACCGTATGAATTCTACACTTATGCCTTCAGTGTGTAGTCGCCGGCTTCTTTCGTCACTACTTTCTGCAGTTCTTCGAGCGTCTTTTCACCGTCCGAAAACTCTACGGTGGCTACCGGAGGGTTCAGGGTTACGGTGGCGTGTATGCCTTCCATACTGTTCAATGCTTTCTCTACATGCATGCGGCAATGGTTGCACATCATGCCTTCTACTTTGAATTCTTTCTTCATGATTGTTTCTGTTGGCGGTTCAACTTCTTTGTTTTCTTCTCCTTCATGTATTCTTTTCCGTTTCAGCAGCAGGCTGTTGCTCACCACACTGACACTGCTGAATGCCATGGCCGCACCGGCTATCATCGGATTCAGCAGGAAGCCGTTGATGGGATAGAGTATTCCGGCCGCAATGGGTACACCTATTATATTATATATAAATGCCCAGAAGAGATTCTGCCGGATGGTCCGGACGGTGAGACGCGACAGACAGAGAGCTTCCGGTATCTTGGTCAGGTCGGAAGAGATGATGGTCATTTTGGCTACATCCATGGCGATGTCGCTGCCTCCACCCATGGCGATGCTTAAGTCGGCTTGGGCAAGGGCGGCGCTGTCGTTGATGCCGTCGCCCACCATGGCAACCTTCCGGCCTTCTGCCTGCAACCGGCTGACGAAGGCAGCCTTGTCCTGCGGCAATACACTGGCCTGGTAGTGGGCGATGCCTGCTTTGCGGGCAATCTCACGGGCGGTGGCCTCATTGTCTCCGGTCAGCATGTGGACTTCGATGCCGGCGGCGTGCAGCTCGCTGACGGCACGGATGGAAGTTTCCTTTATCCGGTCTGTAATTCCGGCTATTGCCAGCACGTTTTCTTCATCGGCAAACCAGATGACGGTCTGTGCTTCCGATGTCAGTCGGGTTGCCTCTTCCTGCAGGGAGGGGGGGATGGCGATATGGTTTTCTTCCAGCAGTTTCCGGTTCCCGGCGAGGTAGGTCCGGCCTTGTGCCCGTCCTTTCACGCCTTTTCCGGTGATGCTTTCAAAGTCTTGAATGTCTATGGAGGCCGACTCCTTGAGGTGGTTCACCACGGCTTCTGCCAACGGATGTTCCGAGAGCTTCTCCAGACTATAGAAAATGTCCGACAGCGCATTGCCTGCAGTGGCGCCAGTACCGGGCGTCATTGCCTGCGTATTCCATATCAGCTTGCTGACTACCGGTTTTCCTTCAGTCACCGTTCCGGTCTTGTCGAGTACCACGGTGTCTATCTTCTTGGCAATCTCCAGGCTTTCGGCATCTTTTATCAGAATGCCCCTTTCGGCGCCCTTGCCGATGCCTACCATGATGGCGGTAGGAGTAGCCAGTCCCAGTGCACACGGGCAGGCGATGATGACCACCGTGACAAATGCCAGCAATCCGTGGGTGAATCCGCCGGTTCCGTCCAGTAGCATCCATGCGATGAAGGCAAGCACTGCGATGCCTATAATGGTAGGCACGAATATCCCGGCTATCTTGTCCACCAGCTGCTGCACCGGTGCCTTGCTTCCTTGCGCGTCCTGCACCATGTGTATAATCTTCGCCAGCAGTGTATCCGTGCCGATTTTCTCTGCCCGGAAGCGGAAACTTCCCTTCTGATTGATGGTACCTGCAAAGACCTTGGCGTCTTTGTGCTTGGATACTGCTACCGGTTCGCCGCTCAGCATACTTTCGTCTACGTAGGAGCTACCTTCCGTCACGATGCCATCCACGGCAATCCGTTCTCCGGGCTTCACCAGGACGATGTCTCCGGGGCGAATCTGCTCGATAGGGATAACGCGCTCAAAGGAAGAGTGAGGGACAGCGTGTCCTTCATCCACAATGATGGTCACAGTCTTGGGTTGGAGCCCCATCAGTTTCTTGATGGCGGTTGAGGTGTTTCCTTTCGCTTTTTCTTCCAGCAGGCGGCCCAGCAGGATAAAGGCTATGATGACACTTGCCGCCTCAAAATATACATGCGGATGGATGCCTCTGGATAGCCAGAAGTCCGGAAATAGCATGTTGAACAGGCTGAACAGATAGGCGGTCCCCGTACTGATGGCTACCAGTGTGTCCATATTGGCGCTGCCATGCTGCAATTGTTTCCAGGCGCTGGTGAAGAATCCCCGCCCCAGCCAGAATACGACGGGAGTGGACAACGCCCACATGATGGGATTGGCATGGGGCATATCCATGAAGAACATGCCTATGATGACAACGGGCATAGACAAGATGATGGCCCAGGTTGTGCGGAATTTCAATGCGCTGAATTTCTTGTTGTGGGCCTCTTCCGCCTCTTCGAGCGTGTTGCCGTCCTGGTTTATCAACAAGTCATATCCGGCCGCCTGCACAGCCTGCTGCAAAGTCTCGGAAGAACAGCTCGTAGGGTCATATTCCACGGTTGCCGTTGCCGAAGCGTAGTTTACGACCGCTTTCTTGACACCTGACTGATGGTTCAGCGTCTTTTCTACCCGTGCGGAGCATGAGGCGCAACTCATTCCCAATACGGGAAATGTCTCTTGAACTATATTCTTTTCTGCCATAACAATTTTGTATAAGTCATTACTCTTGCTATGAGTGACTTGGTTCCAAATGCAAATACCGTCAGTCTCATTCCGAGATACCGTTGGTTTCACTACTTGAAACCGTCGGTTTCTCGCATTGAAACCGATGGTGCCAAAAGTTGAAACTTGTTTGGCACCGTATACTGGCTACCTGACGCCTTGTTCTGGAGGGTGGAATCCATATTTTATATCAGTCATAGCGATACAAAGATAATGCTTTTTCCCTTGAAATTGTTCATAGCCTACCCCTCACGCCAAGCAGGTTCCTTCTTGCTGGGAAATGCCCGTCGGATGACTTCCCGGCTCAAGCCTGTCTGCACCACTCCCCGCATCAGCAGGTAAGTGAGGAAAGCAAGCCATAGGGCATGGTTTGCCAGGACGGGATGCAGCCCATAATATAAGATAAAAAAGCTGACAGCTGCCGCTGCCATGGAGAGGAGCATTCCTCGCGTGGCGGTGGCGCCGATGAAGATGCCGTCCCAGATGAAGGCGGCTATCCCGACGGCGGGCACGGCAAGCGCCCAATAAAAATAGGTGTCGGCAACAGCTATCACTTCTTTGTCATCCGTCAATAGTCCGAGGAAGGCATTGCCTCCCAGCGCATAAACCAATGTAAAGAGAACCGCTATCACCGCTCCCCATCCGAAGAGGTGCCGGACGGTGTCTGTAAAGGCTTCCCGGTTGCGTGCGCCTATGTATCTGCCGCTTAAGGCTTCGCCAGCGTAGGCAAAGCCGTCCATTACATACGAGAATAAGGTGAAGAGCTGCATCAGCAGCGTGTTGACCGCCAGAATAATCTCTCCCTGCGAAGCTCCCGCCGAAGTGAAGAACAACGTGACTGCCACCAGGCAAAGAGTACGCAGAAAAATATCCCTATTCACTTGGAAGAACCGGAACATCGCCCCTTTCTCCCAGATACCTGCCCCTTCTCCCCCTTTAATTTTTAATTTATAATTTTTAATTTCCCAGAATCTTTTCAGCCTGCCGTAGTTGTGCATCCAAAGGACAATGCCCATCAGGAAGCCAGCATACTGGGCAATCAACGTCCCCAAAGCTACTCCTTCTACTTTCATCCCACACAGATAAACCAGTCCGAGGCTGGCAATGATATTGACCACATTCTGTGTGATGGCTATATACATGGGGATACGCGAATTCTGCATGCCGATGAACCATCCCGTCAGTCCGTATAGCCCCAGCATGGCAGGTGCACCCCAGATGCAGATATGGAAATAGAGCGTTGCCATTTCTCTGACTTCGTCCGTGGGATGGATGAGAAGGAAGGCTCCCTGCCTGATAGGCGTTTGCAGCAGGATGAGACAGAATGCGACTGCCAGGCCTATGCCCACGGAACGCAACAGTAGGCGGACCACCTCCGGCAAATCCCGCTTACCGAATGCTTGCGAGGTCATTCCGCTGGTACCCATCCGCAGAAAGCCGAATATCCAGTAGATGATGTTGAACAGCATGCCACCCACGGCAATAGCGCCTATGTAGGCGGGCGAACCCAGATGGCCGACGATGGCTACATCAATCAAGCCGAGCAGCGGCACGGTGATGTTCGATACAATGGAAGGCAAGGCTATTTGCAGTATTTGTCTGTCTCTGGGCTTCATTTATATTATTTAATTCATTAAGGTCGGCAAAGTTAACTATTTTTCTACTTTCAACTATTGATGGTTGCCGTAAAAATGCGTAGTTTTGTAGGTAGATTTCTATGAGACTGATTGGGCTGTTAAACTATATATACACTAAAAATGAAAACCTTAACGTTGCTTTTCTCCTTGTTCTTGATGTGTCCGCTGTCTGTCTGGGGACAGTCGGCAAATGAGTTGCTTTCGAAAGTGTCCGATGCACTTTCCGAGGGTAAAGATGACTATGCGGTGAGTTTGTTTCGCCAGGCGGCAAATGCCGGTGAGGATAGGACGGAAATGTTCTATTGGGCCAATGTGGACAAGAGCAGTGAGGTGGCTCCCCGCTTGGCAGACGTATTGGCTGTGCACTACAAGGAAGCAAGAAATTACGATAAAGCCTACCTCTTCTATAAGGAGTTCTTGCAGCGTCATCCCGAAGACGTACCTGCACTTGTCTCTTGTGCCGAAATGGAGATGATGCGGGGAAAGGAGAAAGATGCCTTGAAAACCTATGAAAAGGTATTGATGCTGGATGCCGACAATCTCCAAGCCAATATCTTCTTGGGGAATTATTATTATCTCCAGGCCGAGAAGGATAAGAAGAAGCTCGAAGAAGACTATAAAAAGATAACTTCCCCCACAAGGATGCAGTATGCACGCTATCGCAACGGATTGTCAGACGTGTTCACCAATAGCTACGGCAAGGCTAAGGCATACCTGCAACGCGTGCTTCAGGTATTCCCCTCCATGGAAGCAGGCAATACGCTGGAAAAGATAAAGAAGATGGAGCTGGAGCTGAAATAGCTGTCCGCATTCCGACTAATAGGAAGGGGCTGTTTGTCTCTTATTTCTCTCCGGTCTCTTTTAATCTCTTCAGATATTCCGAAGGTATGCAGCCGAATTCTTCCTTGAAGCATTGCCGGAAGTAGAACAGATTGTTTATACCTACCTTGAATGCTATTTCCGAAATGTTGTATTTGCCTTCCAGCAGGTATTGCTCGGCGTGTTTCATCCTTATCTTGCGGACATATTCGTTGGTGGAAAGTCCGGTAAGCGCTTTCATCTTGCGGTAGAGGGTGGAATTGCTCATGCACATTTTATCCGAAAGATAGCTGATGTCTATTTTGTCTGAAGAAAGCCGTTCCTCTATCAGCTGGTTTATCTTGTGGATAAACTCGTTGTCCAGCTTGTTGAGCGATTCTGTAATGACAGCCGCTTTATTGCTTATGGCGGCATTGGCGCTGAAATGGTTTGCCAGGTTGCGCCGCGACTGGAGCAGGTTTTCTATACGGCTATGCAGCAGGCTGGCGCTGAACGGTTTGGTGAGGTAGGAGTCGGCACCTACCTGGTAGCCTTCCTCTTTGTCGCGCAGCGAGTCTTTGGCTGTCAGCAGTATAATGGGTATGTGGCTGGTGCGCACGTCTTTTTTCAGCTCACGGCACATCTCGTTTCCGTCCATTACCGGCATCATAATGTCACTGACGATGATGTCAGGTATTTCTTTCAGGGCGCTTTCCTTGCCCAGCTTTCCGTTGGCGGCAGTCTTTACTTCAAAGTGGTCGGAGAAGGATTCGGCTATATAGTCGCAGATGTCCGGATTGTCTTCCACTACCAGCAATATGGGTTTGTCGCTGGATGAAACTTGATTTACTTGTGCCTCTTCTATATGCTGGACGTTGCTTTCCTTTTCCTGCGAATCGGCATGCAGTGCCTGCGGGTAACTGTTGTCGGTAAGCAGGCTGACGTAGAAGGTACTACCTTGATTGGGAGCACTCTCTACGCGGATTTCCCCTTCGTGTAGGGCTACGAGGTTTTTCACCAGAGAAAGTCCGATACCGGTACCCGAAGCCTGGTGTTTGCCGCCTTCCTGGTAATAACGGTCGAATATGTGGGGTAGTGCCTCCGGCTTGATACCGTATCCCGTGTCGCTGACCCGGATTTCCGTATAGTTCACTTCGGCACGTTCCACCTGTCGGATACCGATGCTGATGCTACCCTTTTCCGTGTACTTTAGGGCATTGGATATCAGATTGTCCAGGATGGTCTGGATAATTTCCTTGTCGAAGTATATAGGCATATGCTCTTTCTCCACCACCAGCCGGATATCGACGGCTGGCTTCCGGTTCAGTTCCTTGTACTTCAGGCCTATCTCGCGGATAAGGGGTACGAGGTTGTCCCGGCTCACGCAGAGTTTCTTGTTCTGGGTCTCGGTCTTTCTGAACTCCAATATCTGGTTGATGAGGTTCAGTAGCCGGATGGCACTTTGGTGAATGACGGATATCTTCTGTGCGTCTTTGGTGGATAGTGTATCACTTTTCTGTATGTCTTCCAGCGGACCCAGTATCAGCGTAAGCGGGGTGCGCAGTTCATGGGTGATGTTGGTGTAGAAGCGCAGGCGTTCGTTGTTCAGTTCCTGCTCGTGTTCGTGGCTCTGCTTCTCCAGTTGGTACAGTGCTTCAGCATCCAGTCTTTTCTTGTAGGCATAGAGTATAGAGAAAAGGATGATAAGGGACAGCAGGATATAGAATGACTTTGCCCACCAAGTAAGCCAAAGGGGTGGGGCGATGCGGATGTTCAATGAGGTGGTTGCGTCCGACCATGCTTGGTTGCGCATGCGCGTTTTCACTTGGAACTGGTATTTCCCGGGAGGAAGATTACGAAAGGTGACATTATTGGGGTCTGTAAGCGTATACCAGGAGTTCTCGAGTCCTTTCAGCATATAGGCATATTCCACTTGGTTGACCAGGGCATAGTTCTGGATGTTGAACCGGATACTGAAACTATTCTGTGTATATTTCAGTTGCACGTTCTTCTGTCCGTTTAAGGCAATGGTGCTCTGTCCGTTTTCCGGTTTGTTCAGCGGGTCGGTAATTTCAATGTTGGTGATGAATGCGGGCGGTGATTTGCGTTCCTGCAATACAACTTCCGGGTTGAAGTAGCACAGACCGTTTATAGAGCCGAAGTAAAAGTTGCCGTCTTGTCCGTAGGTTACACTGCCCCGACTGAAGCTTCCCATGGGGAGGTTGTCGTGATAGTCGTAGTTATAGAAAATGTCTTTACTGTCCACAAGACAGCTGATACCTTTGTTGGTGCTCACCCAAATATTTCCTGCCTTGTCCTCACCGATGGCTTGTATGTGGGTGTTAGCCAGTCCGCTTTCACGTTGGTATACTTTGTAGTTTCTGTCTGTCAGGGAGGGGAAGCATACCAAACCTTCACCCGTGGCCACCCACAACCGCTTTCTGCTGTCTTCGTAGAGAGCATTGATGGTATTGGAGGGGAATTTGGCCAGGACGTTGAAGAGCTGGATGCTTTGGAGTTGAGGGTCATAGAGGCCCAGGCCTCCTCCGAAGAATCCTACCCATATTTGGTCTTCGGAATCCTTCAGCACACAGCGGGCCAGATTGTTCTCCAGATTGTAGTGTGCCTTGATTGTCTTGCTGTCACAATCTATAAGATAGACGCCTTCGCTGGTTCCGACCCAAATGTTTCCCTGCTTGTCTTCATGAAAGGAACGTACGTCAGTGCGTGACTTGTCTTCGGAGAAAATCTGCCGGAAGCTTTGGCTCTTGGGATTGTAGTAGGCTATTCCTCCATAAAAAAGTCCGAACCATAATCCTCCCTTCGAGTCGCACAAGGCTGCCTGCACCGTATTGCTTCTGAATTTCTTGTTGTCAGCATTGTATATGGCTATTCGTCTTCCCTTGTTGAATACGTTGATTCCTCCTCCATCGGTTCCTATCCAGAGGTTACCGGCTTTGTCCATACAGACACCGGAGGCTATTTTACTGTTCAGGCTGTTGTTGGTGGATGGAAAAGGAAAATATTTATAAGTGCTGAAGAGTGACGGCTCGCGTTTTATGAAGTTGATGCCGCCTCCCCAGGAACCTGCCCATACATTACCGAAGGAATCTTGGAGCAGGCAACGGATACTGGAGTTGGACAAGCCGTATTCATCGTCTCCCTCCCGGATAGAAAGCGCATGAATCTGGTCCGACGAACGGAAAAGCTGTTGGGACAAATCCACTACGGCAATGCCGCCGAATTCCATGGCTATCCAAAGTCTGTTGTCATCCAGTTGACGTATATCATATACACGGTACGATATGCAGTTGGTTTTGTCGTCGAAGGGGATGAAACTTTCCGCTTCCGGGTTAAACAGTACCACTCCTCTATCGGTTCCTATCCATATGTTTCCGCTTTTGTCTTTGTAGACACATGTCACTTCGTTGCCGGGCAGGCTGTTGGGGGTTTGCGGCTCGTGTGTGAAGTTCTTGACTGTCTTGTCTTTTATGGAAAGTATACTGAATCCCCGGTCCACATGCCCGATATAGAGTAGTCCGTTACCGCCGTCTATGGCAGACCAGATATGGTTGCTTGCAAAACCCGGTACGGTTTCGGTATTGTAATGGGTGAATTGCCCGGTTTGCTTGTCAAAATAGTCCACGCCTTTCCAATAGGTGCAAATCCATAGGTTACCGTCGGAGGCGGCAATGATTTTGGTAATGTCGTCCGTAACCAGGCTTTCAGGGTTGTTTTCGTTGTGTCTGTAAGTGATGAATGAATCGTTGGCATAATTGTATGCATTGATTCCGGCACGCTGGGTTCCTATCCATAAGATGGAGTCGACGGGATCGTCCAGCAGACAGTTCAGTTCGTTGCCGGTGATGCTTTGCTTGCCGGTTGTTTCTTCTTTATAATAGGTAAGGAAGCGTATTCCGTCGAATTTATTTAAACCCTCTTCTGTGGCAAACCATAGAGAGCCCCGTTTGTCTTGGGCTATGCTTACCACATGGTTGTTGGACAGCCCTTCACGGATACTCAGATGTTTTATGGTATATGGCTGCGCGGATAGCAGGAATGGCAGGCATAGGAAAATGGAAAGTAGAATCTTCTTCATAACGGGTCGTTTTTCATTGCATGAGTCAAAAGTACAAATAAAATCTTTAGATGATGTGCACAAATCGTGCATTGACAGATTTATATGCCTTCTCTGCAAGATTTATACAGCTGTTGAATCGAAAATTGGCATATGTTTGCATTGCCGATTATTATAAATCGGAACAAAATGTACTTTTTTGTTTAACTTTAATAATAATATTTATGAAGAAGCATTTCTTTAACGCCACTTTCTGGGCGTTGTTATCGCTGGCTTTATGGACTACTGGATGTAGTGACGATGACGGATACTCTGATGTAGACGGGCAGATTCCGACAATGACATTGGTGACGGATCATATTGAATCCGGTGCCGGCCATCGTTTTACCATTGAGGGTTCGTTGGCTGACCAGGATGGAATTGTATCCGTCAATCTGCAATGTGCCGATCTTTATCTGAACAAGACCATTGATTTGGTCGAAATCTATGGAGCTCCCCAAACGGAGTATGAGTTGAGCTATTCTTATGACCTCAAGCGTGATGAAATCGGTGAACGCTTCACCGTGAAAGTGACCGTAACAGATGCGGGCGGGCGTGAAGTGTCGCAGGATGTGTTGATAACGATGGATGGGGACTTTGAGAATCCTACATTTACAATTGCCCCTGGTAAGGAGGTTACCGTACTGATAAAGGATGAAACAAAGTTCAACCTGAATTTCACGGTGAAAGATGACCGCATACTGGATTATGTACTCATTGAGATTCCTGGGGTAGAAGGTTTTGAAAGCCGCCGTATAGAGGCTGGCGGGCAATCTACTTTGAGCTTTACGGAGAAGATTATTCTGCCTAATGAGGTGAAAAGTTACGATGTGACTTTGACGGCTGTGGATGCCAGAGGCAATCAGACAGTGACCAATAGTACCATCAGTGTATCTGAAATGCCTGACTTCCCCAAAATGTATCTGGCCGATGTGGCAACCGTAGAGGAATTGAACAGTGATATTTTCGGTGTACCGATGGTGATTAACCATACGGGCGAGTACCAATATCGTGCACGTTATTATAATAAAGCTGCCGGTACGGAAATTTTCTTCTTACCGCAAAAGACAGACTTTACTCCTATCTGTTTTGGCCTTGATCCGGAGGATAATACAAAACTGACGGATGACCCGGAAACGGCTAAACCTATTGTCTTGGATGAGGCTGGTGTTTATTATGAAATAGACATCAATGTGAAAGAGTCTACTTATAGTATGCGCACGTACTCGGTGACAGAGGCTACAAATCCGATGAAATATGAATATGGAAAGCCTTGTTTTGACCGTTGGGAGAATGGGGAATCGTTCATTGATTTCTATATCGGTTGGGGAGGTTCTCCTCAGGATGCGGGAAATCAGTTGTTTGCCCAGGATAAAAATAATCCTCATCTTTTCTATTATCCGGAAAATGGAACTTGGACGCTGGAAGCCGGTGAAGAAATGAACTTCATCATATCCAATTATCATCCCGACGGATGGTGGGATCATGTGGAATGGCGGTGTGACGACTCTCAGAATGTAGAGAAGTTTGGTTACTTCAGTAAGAAAGGGGATGTGAATCCTAATTGGGAAGGCACCAATCAGCGTTGGGAAGACGGCTCGATGGTAGGTGACAACTGGATGAAGCCTACGGTTACGGTGACCGGCAACTACCGCTTTGAGTTTGACGCGCATTTGGGTCGCGGCAAGATTGTGCCTGCTAATTAAAAAGTAACATTAGATTTAAGATATGAAAAAGCAAATTCTATTATTATGTCTTGCGCTGATAAGCCTTTGCGGTTATGCGCAGCAGATAACGGTTAAGGGTGTGGTGACTTCGGCCACCGACCAGCAGCCGTTGATTGGAACTACAGTTCAAGTGAAAGGTACCGGTACGGGTACAATTACCGGTATCGACGGTGATTATACATTACCCAATGTAGACAAAAATGCAGTGTTGGTATTCTCTTCTATTGGTTTTGAGTCTCAGGAAATAGCTGTAGGTGGACGTACTACGATTAACGTGGTACTGAAGGAGGCTGCGGAATTACTGGATGAAGTGGTGGTTATCGGTTATGGTGCTGTGAAAAAGAGCGATTTGACCAGTTCTATTGCTACAGTAAAAGGCGATGAAATCACTGAAACCGTGACCGGTAATGCTATGGATGCTTTGCAGGGTAAGGTAAATGGTGTACAAGTCACCAGTGGTGGTGGCCCTGGAGCTACTCCGAAGGTGCTGATTCGTGGTGTAACTACCGTAAACGGTACGAATCCGTTGTATGTAGTGGATGGTATGCCGGTAGGTGACAATATCAACTTTCTGAATAGTAACGATATTGCTTCCATGGAAGTATTGAAAGATGCTTCGGCTGCCGCTATCTATGGTACACGTGCATCAAACGGTGTCATCCTGATTACTACAAAGAAAGGTAAGACTGGTAAAGCCCGCATCAATTGGAATTCTTCTGTTGGTTTCCAGACCGTGGCCAAACCTAATATTGCCGGTGCGGCTGAATATAAAGAAGTGTTCAATACCCGTTATACGAATGATGGCCTTTCTTCTATCTGGAACGATACGGGTGCTACGACCAATCCCGGTGGTACAGACTGGTGGGATACTGTAGTCAATAAAACAGCTTTGGTGCAGAACCATTCACTTAGTGTTGCCGGTGGCTCAGAACAGTTTGTTTATAACTTTAGCGTGGGCTATTATCGTAACAACTCACAGTTTGATGTAGGTTATTGGGATAAGATAAATATCCGTCTGAATACTGAATATACATTTAATAAGTATGTAAAATTGGGAGTTGATATTGCTCCACGTGTCGAATCATGGGATGATACCCCAAACCAGTTCTCGGCAGCCATGGCTATGGACCCGACAACTCCGGTATTCCGTCCGCAGGACCAATGGGAGGATAATGAGTACAACAACTATCAACGCTCTTACAACAACCAGGAGTGGAATCCCGCCGGTTCAATTGCCCGTAGCAATGCTCATTCTCGCGAGTTGGGTGCCATTCTGAATACCTATCTGCAGGTAAACCCGATAGAAAAGCTGACGTTGCGCACCCAGTTCGGTGCCAATGCACACTATCGCCGTTCTGATTCATTCGTTCCGAAGTTCAATATGGATCCGTTGGAGAAACAAGACTTGAACGAAATCACCCGCCGCAATCAGGAGTGGTTTGACTGGAACTGGACGAATACAGCCACTTACATGGACACTTTCGCTGAAAAGCACAACTTGAATGTAATGGCTGGCTTTACTGCCGAACGTTTTGCATGGTACAATACTCAGGCACGGCGTGATAATGTTCCCAATAATCTGGACCAGATGCAGGAAGTGAATGCCGGACAGCAGGGTACGGACGAGGCCAACGGTGAAACCACTTACAATACACTGGTTTCTTTCCTGGGCCGTGTCATGTACAACTACGATAACCGTTACTACATTTCGGCATCTCTCCGTGCCGACGGTTCCTCCCGTTTCCCGAAGGGCAGCAAGTATGCCCTCTTCCCGTCTGTTTCCGCTTCCTGGCGTGTCATCAGTGAGGCATTTATGCAGGACCAGGACATCTTCAGTGACCTGAAGCTTCGTGGAGGCTGGGGCCGTGTAGGTAATCAGAATATCAACAATAATGCTACCCTTACTTTGTTGAGCGAAACCCAATACTATTATGGCAATACGTTGGCAAATGGTTACTTCGTGTCTACAGTAGGTAACAACCAGTTGAAGTGGGAGACTGTGGAAGATTGGAACGTAGGCGTGGATATGTCATTCCTTGATTCACGTTTGGGTGTAACATTCGAATATTTCCAGAAAAAGTCCATTGACATGCTCTACCAGAAACAGAACATCCTCTCTTTGGGATATGATAACTGGAACAGCCAGATTTGGATGAACATCGGTAGTATGCAGGCCCGCGGTTGGGAAGTGGGACTTACCTGGCGCGATGAAATCGGCAAGGATTTCTCTTACGATCTTGGTCTGAACCTTTCTGCCGTACGCAACAAGGCCATCAAGTTCTCGGGCGACGGTCCTATCAATGTCGGTGGATTCAATAGCGACCAGATTATCCGTAACGAAGATGGTGGTTTTATCTCCCGTTTCTACGGTTACGTGGCCGATGGCTTGTTCCAGAATTGGGAAGAGGTGTATGCGCACACTGACGAACACGGAACACTGATTCAGCCCAATGCAAAACCGGGAGACATCCGCTTCAAGGACCGGGACCATAACGGAGTGCTCGATGCCAATGACAAAGATTATATCGGCAATCCTTATCCTGATTTAATGATGGGTCTGAATATTGGTATGCGTTATAAGAACATTGATTTTGCAGCCAATTTCTATGGTACGTTCGGTAATGATATTTACAATGTTACCAAAGGAAGGTACTCCGGTTCAGGTGGACAGAATGTCTGGGCAGGTACACTGGAGAAAGCATGGCATGGCGAGGGTACCGGCAATGATATTCCCCGTTTGTCGAGCAATGACTTGAACCTGAACTATAGCCGCGTTTCCAGTTTCTATGTGGAAGATGGTTCCTACTTGCGTTGCAAGCTGTTGCAGATAGGCTATACGCTTCCTAAGAAATGGGTTGGAGGTGCTGACTTGCGTCTTTCCTTCTCTGCACAGAATCCGTTTACCATTACCGGTTATTCGGGAATGGACCCCGAACGCCCGATGGTTGACGGTACTACCGACAGCTCTGGCAGTGCCATCAATACCGGTATTGACAACGTGGCTTATCCTAATCCGAGAACATTCTTGTTTGGCATTGACTTCAAATTTTAATTCTTGATTATCCATGAAACGAATATTTACAATAGTAGTTCTGATTGCTTCGCTGGTGTTTACCTCTTGCGAGGACTTCCTGACGGAAGACGTACGTGGGCAATTGAACGTGGACACTTATTATAAGTCCATAGAAGAGTGTGAATCCGCAGTCACGAGCTGTTATCAGGCCATGACATATGGAGGATGGTGGCAAATCAACACCGTGTGGTTACTTTCCGAAATGTGTGGAGATGATGCCTGGATGGGGAATACCTCTCAGTCTCAGAGTGATTATATCTCATTGGCGCATTATCAGGGAAACGGTGCCAGCAATGGCCCTATCTCCAATTTTTGGCAGTACCGTTACAAAGGTATTTTACGTTGTAACATAGCCATAGATCGCATTGCGGCTCTCGAAACCCAAGAGACAGAAACCAGAGACCGTCTGGTGGCAGAAGCCCGTTTCCTGCGTGGCTACTATTACTTCGAATTGGTGAGAAATTTTGGCGGGGTGCCCTTGATGACCAGTTTCCAAATGCCGGAAGAAGTGGAGGGAACAGAACGTGCTACGGCAGAAGCCGTGTACAAATTCATAGAGGATGACCTGATGGCAGCTGCCGAAATACTGCCGCAACGCAGTACTGCGCAAGTAGGGCATGCTACCCGTGGCGCCGCTTTAGGATTATTGGGTAAAGTGTACCTCTATCAGGAGAAATGGCAGGCTGCCCATGATGTGTTGAAGACTGTGATAGATGAAGGCGAATACCAATTGCTTCCCGATTTCGGGCAGGTATGGAATGTCGACTATGACAACAGTGCGGAGAGCCTTCTGGAAATCCAGTATGAATATCATCCCACTTTGGGCTTAGGAGGGGCGCTTGCTACGGTAACCGGTGCCCGTAATGGTCCTGGTGATGGTTGGAGCTGGTGTCAGCCTACGGCAAATTTGGAGCAAGCTTATATTGAGGCCGGTGATACGGAACGTTTGAAATGGACAATAATCAAGTCGGGCTGTACAGAAATTGCCGGCGAAGACCAATTTGAAGATTTCATTGACGCAAGCAAAGCGTTGAATAAGTATCAGGAATATCTTGATAAATATGGTTGGGACCCCAATTGCTATATTATCAATCCCGCTGACCATAAGTCTGCGCGTATCATCCGCAAGTATTTCCTGCCGATGAAATATCGTGCACAAGGCGATGCAACGGCTTACGCCACGGACAAGAGTCCTTTGAATCACCGCATTCTGCGTTATGCCGATGTCCTTTTAATGTATGCTGAGGCTTGCAATGAACTGGGTGATGACGCTTCTGCCCGCGATGCTCTCAATCAGGTGCGCAGACGTGCCAAGTTGGATGACGTTACGGCAAGTGGAAAGGCATTGCAAAGTGCCATTCGCCTGGAGCGCCGTTTGGAATTGGCTTTCGAGCAGAACCGTCTGTATGATATCCGCCGCTGGACTGATACAAATGGTAAAAAGATGATTAGCAATATCCTGGGACCGAACGGTTCCTTTGTGAAGTGGAACACTGAAGAGGCTACCCGTGACACTCTTGAGTGGGAAAATCAAGGTGAAGCAAGTGACAAAGGCATCACTTTCAATGAAAACCGCGACATGGTGTTCCCCATTCCTTTGTACGAAATCACGATGTCCAACGGTTCCATTACCCAGAATCCGGGTTGGAATTAAACACATTCTGATGAAAGCAGATTGTTGCAGGAACTGATTATTCAATAGGTCTTTATATTCTGTCGCGGATAGTTTGCAATGGATTATCCGCGGCAGTTTTTTAATCCAAAATAATATCATGAATTTGAGACACATTTTTATTCTTCCGGCACTGCTTACCGCAATGGCTTGCAGCGACGATTCTCCCGTTACGCCGGATACTCCAGACACTCCTGAGGGTCCGGACATTACAAACAGCGTAGAGAAACTGGTGAGCATCGATGCCGGACAGACTTTCCAGACAATAGCCGGCTTTGGCGCTTCGGACTGTTGGTCGCCTGCCTTTGTGGGCAAGTCATGGACTTCGCACCGTGCGGGGATTACGGAACTGCTTTTTTCTTCAGAGATTGTGGGCGGCAAGCCGAAAGGAATCGGCCTTTCCCAATGGCGGGTGAATCTTGGTGGCGGCAGTGCCGCGCAAGGTGAAGCCAGCGGCATCGAGGATAAATCCCGTCGTGCGGAATCCTATCTTACGGATGACTTGACGTACGACTGGACCCGTTGCGAGGGACAACGTTACTTCATGGACCGTGCCAAGGAGCTGGGATGTAACAATTTCGTTCTTTTCAGCAATACACCTCCTGTGCAGTACACCTATAATGGAAAAGGATTTTCCGCCAGAGGGGGACTTTCCAATCTGAAACCGGAGCATTATGGTGACTTTGCAGGATATATGGCCGATGTAGCGGCCCGTTATACCGGTGAAGGCTATCACATAAGCCATATCTCGCCCGTCAACGAGCCGCAGTACAACTGGGACAGCGGTCAGGAGGGCAGTGGCTGGACCAATGACGAAGTGGCTGCACTGGCACGCGAGTTGGATATGTCGTTGGATGACCGGGGGCTTTCCACAGACATTCTCTTGGGCGAATCCGGTGATTGGGAGTATCTGTATAAAGTGAAAGGCGATGCCAACCGTAGTAATGTATTCTCAGCTTTCTTTACACCCGGCTCTTCCGCCTACGTGGGTGACTTGGCACACGTGAAGAATCTCATTTGCGGACACAGCTATTGGACTGACGGCACATGGGACGGTATGCGCAACGTGCGCAAGCAAGTGGCCCAGGCTGCCGGTCAGTATAATCTGGATGTTTGGCAGAGTGAATGGAGTATGCTGGGCGATAATTACAGCAGTTCCGAATTCGTGGGCTACGAGCAGGCTTCTGAGATGGATATCGCTTTCTACATGTCGAAGGTCATCCACAATGACCTCACTGTGGCTGGGGTGTCTTCCTGGAGTTACTGGACATCGATGGATGTTTCCCGTTGGGGGCATAAGAACCGTTTTCTCTTGATTTCGCTGGTACCTGCCGGTGGCGAGTATGGTGATATAGAGCAGGAGGGAAGCTATCAGGCTACTGCCACTCTTTGGGTACTGGGCAATTACAGCCGCTTTATCCGTCCGGGATACCGCCGTATTGCCCTCGACTTGAACGAATCGCGTACTTTTTTCGGTTCCGCCTGGCTTTCTCCCGAGGGGGATAAGGTAGTGGCCGTCTATACAAACATGTCTGATAAGGCGGTTCGCTTAGGTGAAACGCATGTGGGATGGAGCAATGAAGCGAAGTCAATAGCTACTTATACAACTACCGGTAGCAAGAATCTGGTGGAAGGAACGGTGGCGGCAGGCAAGCAGGTGATTCTGGAAGCCAAGAGTGTGACAACCGTGGTGTATAGCCTGAAGTAAAGAATTAGTTTAACTTCAAAGAAAATCTATATGAAAATGTATTTTAAGAATAACAGGACTGCTCTTGTCTTCTTGCTGGCAATGCTGGCCGTTGCTCCGATAAAGGCGCAGGTGGCATTTGGCGATGCCGCAAAGTTCAATGACGGATGGCTGTTCCGGCTGACGGACGACTCGGCTATTGTCCGGACTGACTATGACGACAGCGCATGGCGGAAGCTTTCTTTGCCACACGATTGGTCCATAGAGGGGCAATTGTCGCCCACACTGGCCAGTTGCACCGGGTACCTGCCGGGTGGGATAGGCTGGTATCGCAAACACTTCAGGGTTGAAGACAACGCAACGCGTCATTATATCTATTTCGAAGGGGTATATAACCGGAGCGAGGTTTACCTGAACGGGCATCTGCTTGGCAAGCGGCCCAACGGCTATGTATCGTTTCTTTACGACATGACCCCTTATCTGAAGGAAGGCGACAATGTGCTGGCTGTCCGTGTAGACCATAGCCGTTATGCCGATTCGCGCTGGTATACGGGTTCGGGCATCTATCGCGATGTATGGCTGGTGGCTGCTTCCGATACACATATTGCGCAATGGGGTGTGGGCTGGCATGCCGCTTCGCTGACAGACAAGCAAGCCGTCGTTGCGGTCGATGTAGAGGTGGAGAAGCACAAGGCAACTTCCGACAAACTGGAACTGAGGGCTGCACTGTACGATGCTGCCGGAAAGCAGGTGGCACAACGCCGTGTGCGTGTTGCCGATGGAAAAGAAGGTATTACCAAGCAAAGTCTTGACTTGAAAGTGTCCAAACCCCATCGTTGGAATTTGGATAATCCGTATCTGTATACATTGAAAACCGAATTGCTTGCCAATGGCAAACGCATTGACGGCAGTGAGACCAAAGTGGGACTGCGTACGCTGGAATTTGATGCCAACAAAGGTTTTGCCCTCAACGGCAACTGGATGAAGGTAAAAGGTGTATGCCTGCATCATGATGCAGGAGTGCTGGGTGCAGTAGTGCCGCCGGAGGTATGGGAACGCCGCCTGAATAACTTGAAAGGGATTGGCGTAAATGCCATCCGCATGAGCCATAACCCACAAGCTCCCGTTCTTTATGAATTGTGTGACCGCCTGGGATTTCTTGTAATGGATGAAGTCTCTGACGAATGGGAGTTTCCGAAACGCAAATGGGTACAAGGCTGGAATGTGGGTACTCCGAGTTATGACGGTACTTTCGACTTCTTCGAGGCGTGGATAGAACGGGACGTAACCGATATGGTACGTCGTGACCGCAATCATACCTGTATTTTCTTGTGGAGTATCGGCAATGAAGTGGATTATCCGAACGACCCTTATTCGCATCCCGTTCTTGATGGAGCTAAAATCAATCAGCCTATGTTCGGGGGCTATAAGCCGGATGCTCCCGATGCCATGCGCATCGGAACCATAGCAAAGCGTCTGGCTGCCTGTGTACGTGCCGTGGACACTTCCCGTCCCGTGACCGGAGCTTTGGCGGGTGTCGTGATGTCGAACGAGACGGAGTATCCCGATGCTGTGGATGTGGTGGGGTATAACTATACGGAAAACCGCTACGACCAAGACCATGCCACTTATCCGGACCGCATTATCTATGGAAGCGAGACGGGTTCGGGGCTTGATGCCTGGTATGCCGTCCGCGACAAGGATTTCATCTTCGGGCAGTTCATCTGGACCGGTACGGATTATCTGGGTGAATCGGGCAGATGGCCGTCCCGCGGTTTGTACACGGGTTTGCTCGATTTCGGAAGTTTCCCCAAGCCACGCGGACATTTCCGGGCTTCGTTGTGGTGCGAGAATCCGGTCACGTATGCAGGAACATATCCGGTATATGTCCATCCCAAGCATCCCGAGCATGTATTCCTTTCGCCTGATGCATGGGACATCTGGAACTATGACGAGGGGCAGAACATACGTGTGGTGTGTTATACCAATGCTCCGCAGGCGCGTTTGCTGCTCAACGGCAGGGTGGTAGGCGAGATAAAACCTTATGATGAAAAGACCGGCATCATCTACTGGGATATTCCTTTCCGGGCTGGTGAGCTTCGTGCTGAGGGCTGCGATAAGGAAGGAAATGCCTTGTCGAGCTATTCCATCCGGACATCCGGACGTCCTTATGCCATCCGTGCCACGGCGGATCGCACTATTTTGTCCGGCGACCGCGCCACTGCGCACATAACCGTAGAGGTGGTTGACGAAGAAGGTACTGTTGTGAAACTTGGCGACAATGAAATTACGTGTACAGTTGAAGGAGCGGCGCGTCTGCTTGGGCTCGAAGGCTCTGACAACAGTGACATGAGTGATTATACCGATAACCGTCACCGCGTATACCACGGGCGTTTGCTGGCCTATATACAGACTACCGGAGGAGAGGGACCGGTTAAAGTAAAGTTTGCTTCCCCCCTTCTGAAAGGAACTGAAGTAAAGTTTGAAGTAGGGCAGTAGTACACTACTATGGACTTATGTTTGTGCCATCGTATTGGCACAGTCGTGCCAGTACGATGGCAAGGCTGTGCCAGTATGGTGGCACAACTTTGCCAATGCGATGGCACGGGTTGTGCATTTCTTACAGAATGTATTGCACTTCCTTGAACAGATATTCCCGTTCACTTCCTCCTTCATCCTCCAGCACGAACCGTCCGTCTTGCTCTACACGCAGCAACCGGGCAAGGAACTTGCCGTTGGCATCTTCATAAGGGTGCAATCCTCGGCGACGGAAAAGGGAGCGGGCATACCGTGTGGATATCTCGTCGGAGTAGACGGCGAAGTCCTCCATTTGGAGGCTGTTGTAGTAGATTTGTACACGTCTTAGGATATGGGCAAGGATTTCATAACGGTCGTGCTCCTTTCCGGTGATTTGTTTCAGTGAGACGGGGTTGGGAGCATCACTGTTGAAGACTTCCTGGTTGATGTTGATGCCGATTCCGGCAATGCTGCGCCTGATATGATGTCCGGAAAGGTCGTTCTCTATCAGTATGCCGCAGATTTTCTTGTCTTTCCAATAAATGTCGTTCGGCCATTTGATGGTGATTTCATCAGACCATCTGCTCAGCTCTTCCTTAATGGCGAGGGAAACGATTTGTGAAAGGATGAACTGCCGGCGGGCTTCCAGAAAAGAAGGGTAGAGTACAAAGCTGAAAAGCAGGTTCTTGCCTTCTTCAGCTTCCCAGGTGTTGCCGCGCTGGCCTTTACCGGCAGTTTGGAACTCGGCAGTCACGGTTGTTAGTTCGGCAACGGATTCTTGCAACTGGTTGCAAAGCTGGCTGAGGTATTGGTTGGTCGATGCCGTCTCGTCCAATGCCACCAGCGGGAACGGGAATGTGTCAGGGCAGGGCTTCATATTCGGTACGCATTTTTTTGGTGAACTTCTTCAATACTTCTTCCACGGAGTGGTCTATCAGTTGCTTCAACAGTTTGTCGTCGACGTCACCGTCAAGGAACACCTGGTTCCAGTACTTTTTGTTGAAGTGATAGGCACCTTCGATGGCAACATAGTGCTCCCGCAGTTCGAGTGCATATTCGGGGTCGCATTTCAGACAAATCTTGTTGGCGCTTTCCAGGTCGATAAGTGCAAACATTTTATTCATGACTTTCATCACGAGCGAGTATTCGTCAAACGGAAAGCATTCCGTGACGGCTTTTTTGCTGAGGCAATATTCGCGGGCGGTTTCGATGTCCATGATGGTATTTACGGTTTTACGGTTTACAATTTACGATTGAAATAACTCTTGCTTGTCAATTTTCAACTCTCAGAACATCGGCGGATAGAAGGCTTCTTTGAGATGCTCTATCCTGAATGCACCCGGTTCGCCTACAGCCGTTATGATGTCGAAGCGGACGGGTGCATCCAAGCAGAAGTGCTTGATATAGGCATCGGCCGCTACGACAATACGTCGTATTTTCTGCCAGTTCACGGCATCCTGCGGCTCAATGTAATCCGTATTGCTACGGGTTTTCACTTCCACAATAATCAGTTCCTTATCTTTGTCGGCTACAATATCCAGCTCAAGGTGATTCTTCCGCCAGTTACGGTCACGTATGGTGTAACCGTTCTGTTCCAAGTATTTGGCAGCGGCGTCTTCACCGGCTTTTCCAAGAATATTGTGTATTGCCATTATTTCGGCAATTTAATCATGCCTTCATGTCCTCGTCGGTAGATGGCAGGGACCTTCAAGGCTTTGCCTCTCATCAGGGTTTCTGCACTGCGTGTTGTGGGTACCGGAGCCTGACCGGTGATTTCCTGGATGGCACGGGCATATAGGAACTCTTTATCCGAACCATAGTCTCTGTATATGTAATATCCGTCTCCTCTGCCGTAAGGGTCGTTTTCATCTATTTCGATGTCAGGTGTGAACCCATTTTCATAATCTCCAACACCTTTGGCATTATAGATCTGGAAGGTAATGGGAACTACTTCGTAGACATTATTTCTTATGGTATATTCTACTGGTTCCATACCTACATTCTTACCGGTAGTTCTTTTACCTATAAGTGTTACTTCTACATCTATTCCCTTTAGAGAATTGATGACAAGTTCACTGGCTGATGCTGTTCCGCTACCTACGATACAATAGACGTGCTGAAGGTTTAAGGCACCTGCTGATAGAGATGTAGCCAGATTCTCATAGTTGGAATATGCAAACAATTCTTCCTCACGTTTATTGTTGCGTTTTTCCATTCTTTCTTTATTATATCTCAGGCTTGTAAACACCTTGCCTTCAGATTTTGCGCCGGCTATACAAGTTGCTATTAGGTTGGCTGATATAACGTGGCCACCTCCATTGTAACGTAAATCCAAAATTAGGTCAGTGATATTCTGGCTTTTGAATTCTTTGAATACATCGAATAATTCTTGGTCATATCCAGCCTCAAATCCAGAATAAACAAGATAGCCGATCCTGTGCCCTGGAGTTTCTTCTTCTGTTGTCACTTTGCTGAAAAGAACAGGATTGCAGTACATGGCTTCGGAAGATATGTCTTTTTCCTGGGTACCTCCCTCCATATCCTCCTCTGTAATTTTCAGACTGAAAGCCGAAGCAGGTATCAGTAAATCTAGGTAATGTTGCCAATAATTATTCATGGTTAACTTCTCTCCGTTTATTTGCATGATTGAGGAACCTCGTTTAATACCTGCTCGTGCTGCCGGTGAATTGGGATAAACACCTTGTACAAAGAAGTAGATAGTGTAATTATCTTCACTTCCAATTGCGCGGACGTCTGCTCCGGTAATACCGAAACTATAGGTTTGTTCTTTTTTTACCCATTGAGTGGAACGGGTTGAACCGATGGGATTTTTTTTCTGTATGTATGAAAAGAGAGTATATTTCCCATCAGCAGTAGCCTTTTTATCCAAAGTATTGGTAGTCATACTTCCCAATGCATCATAGAAGAAGTCTTCATAGCCTTTGTTATGGTCAAGATTCAACGTTTTGTATTCATCGTTCCAGAGATACATTTCCCTCAGATATTCATCAACTTTTGCGTTAATCTCCATATCTTCAGTGGTTTGGGGAACACTGGTCCCCTTTTGTGTAACTTCAAAACTTGCAGGAGAATAGCCGTCTATATTAATGGAAATTCTGGCTGTCCGGTCGGTGGTGGAACTTGTACTTACAGATAATTTCAAGGTGCTTTGTCCTTTTGTACCCGAGGTCGTATTCAGTTTGCACCAATCCGCTCCTGAGGTGACGGAAGCTACCCATTTGGCTGCAGCATTGAAGCTTACAGACAACTCATTATCCTGGCTGATCTCCAGGGATTTTCCCTCTGTCCAACTCTGATTGGTTATGCCGGTATTAAGTTTATTATCGTCATCGTCACTACATGAGATAAAACTTATACTGAACAATGTGAGTAGAAAGAAACTAAGATAATTTACATGTTTCATACCTTTTAAATTTAGAACTCTCCAAAAATACGTTTTTAATTACTAAATTAAAATGTTTTTAAGAAATACTTTAAGTTTACCGGTCAAAAAAATATTTCAGTGCTATTTAAGTGTTTCCGATATAAAAATTACGTAGGTTCGTTTTGTTTTTACAGAAGTAAAAGTAATTTTGCAGGAAATATGAGAAAGAGAGATAAAACGTGTGCGAAAGCAACGCCCGAAGAACCGAAACGCGAGCAGCGCATGGTATGCCTGATGAGCGAGGAAGAGCAGCGGATTGTGGACCGTTATCTGGAGAAATACAAGATAACGAACAAGTCGCGTTGGCTGCGGGAGACTATTCTCATGTTTATCCATAAGAATATGGAAGAGGATTATCCTACTTTGTTCGGTGAGCACGACATGAGGAGGTGAAAATTAAAAATTAAAGGGGGTGGCGTTGGACGATAGCTATTATATGAAGCAGGCGCTTTTGGAAGCCTATAAGGCCGGTGAACGGGGAGAAGTTCCCGTAGGTGCAGTTGTGGTGTGCAAGGACCGTATCATAGCTCGTGCCCATAATCTGACGGAGACTTTGACGGATGTCACCGCCCATGCCGAGATGCAAGCCATTACCGCTGCCGCTGCAACTCTTGGCGGCAAATATCTGAATGAATGTACTCTCTATGTCACAGTGGAACCCTGCGTGATGTGTGCCGGTGCCATTGCCTGGGCACAGATGGGGCGTCTGGTGTTTGGCGCCGAAGATGAGAAAAGAGGGTATCAGCGCTATGCCTCGCAGGCATTGCATCCCAAAACACAAGTAGTAAAAGGAATTCTGGCAGATGAATGTGCCGCCCTGATGAAAGAGTTCTTTGCCGCCAAGCGCAAATAATCTCTAATCCTTTATCCCTAATCCCTACTCCTTGATTTCTTCAAAATCCACATACTCTCCCTCGTCTTTGGAGAACAGTTTCTTGTGGCGGGGACGTATTTCACCTTCTTCAGTTTGTGCCTCCTCAGACGATTGTCTATTATCATTGTAGGAATACCCTCCCGGCTGGTAATTACCATTTCCTTTTTGGTAGGGACCGGAGTTGGAGGAAGTACGGCGTCCGCCCAATCCGAATATGTTCCGGATGACAGTACCGATAATGCTGAGGCCAATGAGCAGAATGGCAATTATGATGATGAATAAAAATCCTAAAATATGAAACATGGGCTAATGTCTTTTTATGTGTTCGTTTTCTGCGAACTTCAATACAACAACCGTGCCAAAGATTTGTTTATTTACTTTTCCTTGTAATAAGCGAAAGCAGTATATACCAGACGATGATTGCAGAAAAGCTGCAGATTCCCAAGAAGATGAGGAACGGAATGCAGACAAGCAGGAAAATGAAGCTTGTTTTATTGTCTTTCCATGACAGATTCTTGAATTTGAGTGAGAACATTGGAATCTCCGATACAAGCAGCCATGAGAAAAGGCAGACCAGCAGCAACAGATAAACCGGATGGAAATTGCTGCTCACCAGCCAGTCGTGAGCGCCCGTCACCAATGAAGCCCAGAACAAGGCGTTTGCCGGGACGGGAAGTCCTACGAAAGAGCTCGTCTGGCGGGTATCGTTGTTGAACTTGGCAAGCCGCAGTGCAGAGAATACGGACAAAAGAAATGCGAGATAGGGGAAAACGCCGGCCAAGCTTTCCATTGCGCCCGAATAGTCCATTTCCTTGAACAAGGAAAATACAATCAGGGAAGGGGCCACTCCGAAACTGACATCATCTGCCAGAGAATCCAAATCCTTGCCGATAATGGAGTGTGCGTCCAGTGCACGTGCCATCATGCCATCGAAGAAATCGAATACGGCACTGAAGATAATGAAAGCGAGTGCCCATTCATATCTGGCTTCGAATGCCATGACACAAGCAATACACCCGGAGAATAGGTTCAGGCAGGTCAGAGTATTTGGAATATGGCGGGTAATGCAGTTTGCCATTGTTGTTCTTTTATTATTTAAGTTTGGCTATCACAGTCTGATTGCCGGTAGTCAGTTGTCCTAGTTTAACGAATACTTCGGTGCCCAACGGTAGAAAGACATCCACGCGGGAGCCGAATTTGATGAAACCCATATGTTCGTCAATATAGCATTCCTCGCCCGGTTCGGCATAGGTCACGATGCGGCGCGCCATGGCTCCGGCTATCTGTCGTGCCATAATCTCCACGCCTTCCGGAGTTTCTATTACTACGGTGGAACGCTCGTTGTCGGTGCTGGCTTTGGGCAGCCACGCTTTCATGAACTTTCCGTTTTGGTGCCATACCTTCTTTACCGTGCCGTCTACCGGATACCAGTTGGCGTGTACATTGACCAGACTCATGAATATAGATACCATGATACGGCGGTCGTGGAAGTATTCGTTTTCCTCCACTTCTTCCACCACTACGATTTTACCGTCGGCAGGAGCTACCACGACTTTCTCCGTTTCTTGTCCGAACAAACGGATGGGGCAGCGGAAGAAGTTCACGAGTATGCCATATACTATGAGGCTGATGACCGCTACTACGTAAAAAGGAACTTTGCATTCCAATCCGAAGTAAAGGGCAGTGTTGACAGCCAGAATCAGAACCAGGCTGCCTGCCAATGTATGTGTTCCTTCACGGTGTATGCGTATCTTTTTTAATCTTTTTAATCGACCCATGTATATCGTATTTGCTAATTTAGATAGAAATTATCTGCAAAAATAGGCTTATTTTGAAAATCTAACAAGGATTTGGAGAGAGAAATGTGCATGTTGATAACTTTTTGGGAAATATTTTTGTTAGCTGTGATAGAGGTTGTAATTTTAGGCTCTCAATAGAAAGGATATATATGCAAGATTTTGTTCATTTACATGTCCATACCCAATACTCTCTTCTGGATGGTCAGGCAAGTGTCAGCAGGCTGGTTGACAAGGCCATGAAGGATGGTATGAAAGGCATTGCCGTGACCGACCATGGAAATATGTTCGGTATCAAGGAGTTCACCAACTATGTCAACAAGAAGAACAGCGGGCCAAAGGGGGAGATAAAGGACCTCAAGAAAAGGATTGCCGGTATTGAAAGCGGTGAGATAGAGTGTGAAGACAAGGAAGCGGAGATTGCCGATTGTCGTGCCAAGATGGCAGAAGCGGAAAGCAAGCTGTTCAAGCCGATTGTAGGCTGTGAAATGTATGTGGCCCGCCGAACCATGGATAAGAAGGAGGGGAAGCCGGACCAGAGTGGCTATCACCTGATTGTGCTGGCAAAGAATGAGAAGGGGTATCACAATCTGATAAAACTTGTATCGCATGCCTGGACAAGGGGATACTATATGCGTCCGCGTACAGACCGCAGTGAACTGGAAAAGTACCATGAGGGGCTGATTGTCTGCTCGGCTTGTATCGGTGGCGAGGTTCCTAAGAAGATTATCAATGACCAGCTGGAAGAGGCAGAAGAAGCTGTACGCTGGTATAAGAATCTGTTTGGCGATGATTACTATCTGGAGCTTCAGCGCCATAAAGCCACTGTTCCCCGTGCCAACCACGAAGCCTATCCGCTTCAGCAGAAGGCGAATGCCAAGTTGCTGGAGCTTGCCCGGAAATATGACATTAAGGTTATCTGCTCCAATGACGTCCACTTTGTGGATGAAGAGAATGCAGAAGCGCACGACCGCCTGATTTGTCTGAGCACGGGTAAAGATCTGGATGACCCTACCCGAATGCTTTATACCAAGCAGGAATGGATGAAGACAAAGGCTGAGATGAACGCCTTGTTTGAGGATGTTCCCGAAGCCTTGTCCAATACCTTGGAGATTTTGGACAAGGTGGAATATTATTCCATCGACCACGCTCCTATTATGCCTACGTTTGCTATTCCGGAAGATTTCGGAACGGAAGAGGGCTATCGGCAGAAATATACCGAAAAGGACTTATTTGATGAGTTTACCCAGGATGAAAACGGCAAGGTGGTGCTGGATGAGGATGCCGCCAATGCCAAGATAAAGCGTCTGGGGGGCTACGACAAGCTGTACCGTATCAAGCTGGAAGCCGACTATCTGGCAAAATTGGCATTCGACGGTGCTAAAAAACTGTACGGTGATCCCTTGTCCGACGAGGTGAAGGAACGTCTGGTCTTTGAGCTGTACATCATGAAGACGATGGGTTTCCCGGGATACTTCTTGATTGTGCAGGACTTTATCAATGCCGCCCGCACACAGCTGGGCGTTTCGGTAGGACCGGGACGTGGTTCGGCTGCCGGCTCGGCGGTGGCCTATTGCTTGGGCATCACGAAAATAGACCCGATTCAATACGACCTTCTGTTCGAGCGTTTCTTGAATCCCGACCGTATCTCTTTGCCTGATATCGATGTGGACTTCGATGATGACGGGCGTGGAGAAGTGCTCCGCTGGGTGACGGAGAAGTACGGGCAAGAGAAGGTGGCGCACATCATTACATATGGCACGATGGCGACCAAGATGGCCATCAAGGACGTGGCGCGCGTGCAGAAACTGCCTTTGAGCGAATCGGACCGTCTGTGCAAGCTCGTGCCGGATAAGATTCCCGACAAGAAACTCAACCTGCCCAATGCCATTGCCTACGTGCCCGAATTGCAGGCTGCGGAGGCTTCGCCCGATCCCCTGGTGCGCGATACGATGAAATATGCCAAGATGCTGGAAGGTAATGTACGCGGTACGGGTGTGCATGCCTGCGGTACTATTATTTGCCGTGACGACATCACGGATTGGGTACCCGTCAGCACGGCGGATGATAAGGAGACGGGCGAGAAGATGCTCGTTACCCAATACGAAGGTTCCGTCATCGAAGATACGGGACTTATCAAGATGGACTTCCTCGGACTGAAAACCTTGTCCATCATTAAGGAAGCCGTTGCCAATGTACGTCTGCACCGCGGCTTGGAACTCGACATCGACAAGATATCCATTTCCGACCCTGCTACCTATAAACTCTATTGCGACGGCCGCACCATCGGTACGTTCCAGTTTGAATCGGCCGGTATGCAGAAATATCTGCGTGAGTTGCAACCGAGCACTTTCGAGGACTTGATTGCCATGAACGCCCTCTACCGTCCGGGACCTATGGATTATATCCCCGACTTCATCGACCGTAAGTGGGGACGCAAGCCCATCGAGTATGACATCCCCATCATGGAGAAGTATCTGAAGGATACCTACGGCATTACGGTCTACCAGGAGCAGGTCATGCTTCTGTCGCGTTTGCTGGCAGACTTCACCCGTGGTGAGTCCGATGCCTTACGTAAGGCGATGGGTAAGAAACTGCGTGACAAGCTGGACCACATGAAGCCGAAATTCATTTCGGGTGGACAAAAGAACGGCCACGACCCGAAAGTGCTTGAGAAAATCTGGGCCGACTGGGAAAAGTTTGCGTCCTATGCCTTCAACAAGTCACATGCCACTTGCTATTCGTGGGTGGCCTATCAGACGGCTTTCCTCAAGGCCAACTATCCGGCCGAATACATGGCGGCGGTCATGAGCCGAAGTTTGGCGAATATTACCGATATAACCAAACTGATGGACGAATGCAAGGCAATGGGCATCAATACATTGGGGCCGGATGTGAATGAAAGTAACCTGAAGTTCACCGTGAACAAGGAAGGCAATATCCGTTTTGGTCTTGGCGCGGTGAAAGGGGTAGGCGAGGGTGCTGTGCAGAGCATCATGGAGGAACGCGAGAAGAATGGTCCTTTCAAGGGTATATTTGATTTTGTGCAGCGTGTCAATCTGACAGCCTGCAACAAGAAGAATCTGGAATGTCTTGCTTTGGCGGGCGGGTTCGACAGCTTCCCGGAGCTGAAGCGAGAGCAGTATTTTGCCGTAAATTCCAAGAACGAGGTCTTCCTCGAAACCTTGGTGCGGTATGGTAACCGTTACCAGGCCGACCAGGCTGCGGCTGCAAACTCCTTGTTCGGCGGTGAGAATGTGGTGGATATCGCCACTCCGGAAATACCGGTAGCGGAACGTTGGAGCGACCTCGACCGTTTGAACCGGGAGCGCGATTTGGTAGGTATCTATCTGTCCGCACACCCGTTGGATGAGTATTCCGTAGTTCTGGAGCATGTTTGCAACACTCACATGGCAGAGCTGGAAGATAAGACGGCACTTGTGGGACGCGAAATAACAATGGGTGGCATCGTGACCGCCGTGCGTCGCGGTATCAGTAAAAATGGAAATCCTTACGGCATAGCCAAGATTGAAGACTATTCCGGTTCGGCAGAGCTTCCTTTCTTCGGAAATGATTGGGTGACCTATCAGGGGTATCTGGGTGAACGTACCTTCTTGTTCATCAAAGCCCGTTGCCAGCCCAAGCAATGGCGGCAGGATGAGTTGGAGCTGAAGATAACCTCCATGGAACTGTTGCCTGACGTCAAGGAGAAACTGATTGAGAAGATAACCATTCTCATTCCGCTGAGTGTGCTGAACAAGGCTCTGATAACTGAACTGGCGGAACTGACCAAGGAACGTCCGGGCAGTACGGAGCTTTATTTCAAAGTCAGAGATGAGGATAGCAAGATGACGGTCGATTTGATTTCCCGTCCCGTGAAGCTTTCCGTGGGGCGTGAACTGATTGCTTATTTAAAAGAGCGTCCGGACCTTGAGTTCAGGATTAATTAGTTATCTTTGTTGGAAAACGAAGATAGGCTGCACCTCGGCATAAAAAATGAACAAGTTCATTTTGTTTTGCATTCGGTTTGCACTATCTTTGCTTCGAAAGCGAAGGTTGATAAAACGCAATTGACAGTAAATTAATAATTATAGTTGACATTTAATATTAAAAGAAATGGCTTTAGAAATTACAGACAGCAATTTTCAAGAAATCCTGGCAGAGGGAAAGCCGGTCGTTATGGATTTCTGGGCACCTTGGTGCGGCCCTTGTAAGATGGTGGGACCAATCATCGATGAATTGGCTACTGAATATGAAGGAAAGGTGATTATTGGCAAATGTGACGTGGATGAGAACGGTGATGTGGCTGCCGAATATGGCATACGCAACATCCCTACAGTCTTGTTCTTCAAGAATGGAGAGCTGGTGGACAAGCAGGTAGGTTCTGCTCCGAAATCTGCTTACGTGGCCAAGATAGAAGCGATATTATAAGGTACTATTTGACGATTTACGATTTACCCTTTCGGCATCATGGCGCCGCCAAATAGTAAATAGTAAATCGTCAAATAGTCAATAACATTAACCCTTTAAGCAATAGTAAGTATGGGAATGGAAGACGATTTTTTGCAGAATGATGTCGATGATGAAAAGACCATCGAGTACATCAAGAATTATTTGCCGCAGGAGTTGAAAGAGAAGTTCTCTGACGACGAGTTCTATTATTTTCTCGATTTGATTGACGAGTACTATTCCGAGAGCGGCATCCTTGATGCACAGCCGGATGCGGATGGGTACATCGAGATTGATTTGGGGAAAATCGTGGACTATATTGTCAAGGAAGCCCATAAGGATGAGATGGGTGACTATGATCCGGAAGAAATCCTTTTCATCGTACAAGGTGAGATGGAATATACGGAATCTTTGGACGAAGAATAGTCTGTATCAAAAGTATAGTAAAATCGCGGATGAGCATGGCTTCATCCGCGATTTCTTGTTTTTATGTGACCGGTGGCGTATTCAGAAAAAAGAAGATGGACGTGCCGATGAGAATGACACCCAATACACCGTAGAACAGGCGAGCTTGTCGCCGCCCTACATTTTGTACGATAAACTGGGTGTTTCGGGCAGTAAAGAACCAGTTCCAGTCCAATATGGCTGCCAGCAAGGCGATGATGCCTGCGACGGCAAAAATCCCTTGAACGATGTATTGGCTCATGGAGAACTAAAAATTATAAATTAAAAAGAGGGGGAGGGGTTATTCAAAGTCTTCCAGGGTGACTTTCCGCTCTCCGTTCTCTATTTCCTCAATGGTCACTTTGATGGTATTACCCGGCAGAAGCTCCTCTACCAGCTCCGGCCATTCTATGAAGCAGAGGGCGCCGCTGTAGAAGTAATCTTCGTACCCCATGTCATACACTTCTTCCAGCTTCTTGATGCGGTAGAAGTCAAAATGGTAAATCAGTTCGCCGGCAGTGTCGGAACGGTATTCGTTGACAATGGCGAAGGTAGGGGAGGTGATGACGTCGGAAACGCCCAATTCCTCGCAAACGGCTTTGATGAAAGTCGTCTTGCCCGCCCCCATTTTTCCATAGAGGGCGAAGACGGTATTGTCACCCATTTCAGCGATGAACTGGCGGGCGGCTTCGTGAATCTGGTCTAATGACTGAATTTTGATTTCCATTGTGTCTTTTGATTTAGCGTTGCAAATATAGCCAAAAACTTTTTCCCGTCTTGCAAATGGCATAGATAATGATGGAAAAGAATATGATGGATGCACCCGAGGGGACATTCAAGTAGAAAGAAATCATCAGCCCGCCCAGGCAACTGAGGTAACCGATGCCGATGGAAAGCCAGATGATGCGGTGGAACCGGTGCGAGAACAAGTTGGCGGTCATCTGCGGAACGGTGAGCAGCGAAATGACCAGCACGATGCCCACCATGCGCAGGCATGCCACGATGGCCAGCGCAATGAACATCATCAGTACATATTCGAATACCTGCACCGGAATACCTTGCGAGCGAGCAAACTCCCGGTCGAAAGCCACGTAGATGATGGGATGGAGATACAGCGCGAAAAACAGTATCAGCAGGACGGCGAGCCCTCCCAATAGAGCGATGTCGCTCCAGGTAATCGTGAGAATGTTGCCGAAGAGATAGGCGGACAAGTCGGGGGCGAATCCCGGCGAGAGGAAAGTGAACATGATGCCCAGTGCCATGCCCAATGTCCAGAATACGGCAATGGCGGAGTCTTCCCGCATGTCCTTCCGTTTGCTGAGCCACTCTACACCGAAAGCGGACAAGACTGCAAACAAGGCTGCCGACAGAATGGGGGAAATGCCGGTATACAATCCCAGGCCGATACCGCCAAAAGATGCATGCGTCAATCCGCCGCTGATGAACACTAGTCTCCGGGTAACGATGTACGTGCCTATCAGCCCGCAAGCAATGCTTGCCAGCAGACTGCCGATGAGGGCATGTTGGAAAAAAGTGTATTGCAGTAGCTCCATTTATTCAATTAAAAATTAAGAATTAAAAATTAAAAGTTGGATGTGGAGTGTTAGGAATGGGGGGTGAGACGGCGTTCGCCGATGATGAGGAACACTTCATCCTTGATGTTGTCCGGCAAGGCTATGCCACGCAGTTGCAGGCTGCGCACCCATCCGGCTACGTCCGTGTCTTGCATGGTGTAGAACACGTCGCGGAACTCGTCTTCCTGCTCGGGAGTATAGGCATCGGGAGCGGTGCCGATGTATTTGTCCAGTTCTTCGTCATCGTAATATTCTATTTGCTTGCTGACGGCTGCCAGCAGGCTGTCACGTTCGCAGGTTTCGTGCTGTCCGCAGCACTCGGCATCCACTTCCTGCACTTCGGGCATGGCGTCCAGTTCGCCGCGGTCTATCTTCTTCTGCAGTTTCCGGTTGCGTATAATTCCGGCTGTGGCTGCCACGAGGGCAAGGGCAATCAAGCTAATAATCAATATCCACATGGGCTTCCTTTTCTTGAAAAACATGTTCCATTAATAGAACGGACAAAGATACATATTGTTTTGTACACGACAAAATAATGCTTCAGATTGCAGGTAGGTAGATTACTTCCACCCGACGCAGGCATTACTTGCTTGGAACGTAGTGTAAAACTACTTTGGATACATCCTAATCTTAGAATGTATCCTTTATTTCTAAGAATAAAGGTTATATTCTTAAGAATAAAGGCTGTATTTCTAAGAATAAAAGCTTTATTCTAAGATTGCATTGCATTTTGGCAGACTTTAAATCCCGCCTTTTGCAAGTCTTCCCAGTAAGCAGGGTAAGATTTGGTAACGACCTGTGGTTCATCTATCTGTATTTGGGGCAGTACAAGGCAGGCGGGGGCAAATGCCATGGCCATACGGTGGTCTTCGTAGGTGGCGATGACGGGGTCAGCGTCTGCCGGGCAGCGTTCGCCATCCCACAACAAGATGCTGTCTTGCTCGGAGCGCACGACGTAACCCAGTTTACGCAGTTCCGTAATGAGGGCGGTGATACGGTCGGTCTCCTTTATTTTAAGGCTTTGCAGTCCGGTGAAGCGGAAAGGGATGTCCATCAGGCAGCAGGTGACGACAAAGGTCTGCGCCAGGTCCGGGATGTCCACCATGTCTTCGTCGAGACGGGTGGCGGGAGTACCCTTACGGATCAGTTTTACTCCCCGGTCTGTATATTCGGTATGGACGCCGAGGCGGGCAAAGACTTCCGCGCCGCGGCTGTCGCCTTGATAGCTGTGGGCGAAGAGACCGAGCAGTTCGATTCCTTCAATTTTTAATTTATAATTTTTAATTCCTTCTATTGCCATCATCTGATACCAGTAAGAGGCGGCGCTCCAATCGCTTTCCACGGTGAAAGGGGTATCCGTGTATCTGCCGGGGCTGACGGTGATGCAATCTTCGGAGGTCCAGTCGGCTTGGGCACCGAAGTCGCGCATCAGTTGCAGGGTTAGGGTGATGTAGGGGCGGGAGATGATGCTGCCCGTCAAGTGCAGGCGCAGGCCTTGGGGAAGGACGGCGCCAATCATCAGCAGGGCGGATATGTATTGTGAGCTGACGTTACCGGCAAGGGATATGTCGCTGCCGGTCAGTTCCGTTCCGGTGATGCGCAAGGGGGGGAAACCTTCGTTTCCGACGTATTCTATCTGGGCGCCGAGCTTCCGCAGGGCGTCTACCAGTATGCGGATGGGGCGTTGCTGCATGCGTTGTGTACCGGTGATGATGCGGGTGCCCGGAGTTACACTGAGGTAGGCGGTGAGGAAACGCATGGCGGTGCCGGCGGCAAGGATATCTATATGTCCGGGATTTCCGTCGAGGGCGCGGGTCATCACCATGGTGTCGTCACAATCGCTCAGATTGCGGGGCAGGATATTGCCATGGGCAAGGGAGTGGAGGATGAGGGCGCGGTTGCTGATGCTTTTGGATGCCGGGAGTTGTATGGCGGCATGCAGGGCGATAGGGGCAGAAATGGTATATCGCATGGTCGTATTTGTTAAGTTACGGTGGTAAGGAGTTTTTTTATTGTCACTGCAAAAGTAGGATAAATCTTTGGGAAATGGAAAAAAGGAAACTTGTTTCTGTGGTTTCAATCTTTCGTTTATCTTTGCGGAGGTAAGTCCTGCTATCGGGACGGATAGATATAATTAAGCATCATTCTTATGGAAATAGATTTAACCACCCCCGCCTTGCTGTTTTCGGCCATATCGCTGATTATGCTGGCCTATACCAACCGTTTCTTGTCCTATGCCCAACTGGTGCGCACCTTGAAGGAACAGTACATGGAGAACCCGTCTTCGGTGAAGGCGGCGCAGATTGCCAACCTGAGGAAGCGGCTCTACCTGACGCGTGCCATGCAGGTGGCGGGTATCGGCAGCCTGCTGCTGTGCGTGGTCAGCATGTTCTTTGTCTATATCCGTCTCCATCTGCTTTCGGCCTATATCTTCGGTTTGGCGCTGATATTGCTGATTATTTCGCTGGCCATATCGGTGTACGAAATATATATATCGGTGAAGTCTTTGGAGATACATCTCAACGATATGCACGAGTAGAGGCACTACGGGATGATGTTCCGTACGGGGAGTTCCAGTTCTCCCCAGTCAATCATGGCATTGAACAGTCTGGCGGTGGAGAACGACGGCAAGTCTTCCGGTCTGATGTCTTTTTCCTGCAAGATTCCTTCTTCCAGCAAGGCTGCCCGTCTGGTCCCTTTCAGCAGGGGATGTGCTGGCGTGTACCAGTGGGTGCCGTCGGAAAGGGCGATGTTGGCGATGGAAGTGTCTGTCAGCAGGCCTTGTTTCACAATCAGAATGTCGTCGCATGCGCCGCGCAGGGCAAAGAGGCGGTTCAGCGGTTCGCGTCCGGCGCTTTTGTAGGTGTAGTCGATGTGGTCTGCCTGCATCAGTGCCAGCGAATGCACATGCCGCATGGCGTAGGGGGAGTAGCTGATGTCTTCAATGCCTTTTTCACCATACACTACGCGTGCCTTGACGATACCTGCCTTGCAGATGCCTGTCTCGCAGATAGAGTGCAGATAATCGGACAGTTGCAGCGGTGTGCTTTCCGGCCAGAAGTGGGCGCGGGTATCGTTCAGCCTTCGGTTGTGGCGGGAAAGGTTGCAGACCCTTCCGTGGTCGATGCGTATGGTCTCAATAAATAGGCACATATATTTTCTGTATTACTTCGTTGTATTCGCTTTCCCACCGGCTTTTGGCGGTGATGCCGCCTCCTGCCTTGAAGTGGAGCCGGCCGTTTTCCTGCTCGATGAAGCGTATCATGACGGCGCTGTCCAGCTGTCCGTCGGCATAATACCCCATGATGCCGGTGTAGAAGCCCCGGCGGTAGTCCTCGGCCTGGGCGATGATTTCTACGGTTTTGGGCTTGGGGGCACCGGTGATGGAGCCGGCAGGAAGCAGGCGGAAGATGATGTCGCCCAGGTGTGCGGTGTAGTCTTCGGGCAGGGTGCCGCATATCTCGGAGCTGGTCTGGAGGATGGGGCCCTTATTGGTTTGCAGGCGGTCTATGTATCGGTAGGAGGTCACTTCGACGTGTTCCGAAACCATGCTGAGGTCGTTGCGTATCAGGTCGACGATGGTGGCGTGCTCGGCTGCCTCTTTGGTGTCCTGCATCAAGAGCTGTTCCGCATCGGGCAGGGTAGCGTCGATGGTGCCTTTCATGGGGAAGGACTTTATCTTGCCCTTCTCTATGCGGACAAAGATTTCGGGGGAGAAGCAGACGAACCGGTCTTTCAGCCACAGCTTGTACAAGGCTTCGGAGTGGAGGAATATTTCTTCCAGTGTCAGATTGGTGGTGACGGGTACCCGGCAAGTGAGGTTCGTCAGGTAGCTGTTGCCTGCCAGCAGGTTTTGCTTCACGAGGTCGAACGAATGTCTGTATGCGGTGGGGGAAGGGGGAATGATGTCCCACTGAATAGGGCCGGCGCATCGGGCGGCTGTGCTTCTGGCAAGGGCTGTTGCAGCCGCCCCCGCGTTGCCTGCCTTCGGGAATTGGAAAAGGCAAGTGGCGGGGTCTATCCGGTCGAGGGGCTCGATGTGCGACCGCTCTTGCACGTAGTCTACGATGAAGAGGAAGGGCACATTGGCTCCGGCCAGTGCGTTCATGCGGGCGATGGTTTCTGTCCGGCTGTACGTCTTCATGCGTCAATAGACTGCGGAGGCTATCACCTGGATTATCAGAATGAGGAACACCATGGCAATGGGATATACCGTGGCATAGGCTACGCTCGGTATGTTGCTGTCCGTCATGGAGTCGGCGGCGGCAAGGCCGGGCGTGCTGGTCATGCCACCGGTGATGGTGCCCAGCAGGTCGAGAATGTTTATCTTGAATACGAACAGTCCGACGATGACGGCCACCAGCATGGGTACCAGCGTGATGGCGGCACCTACGCCGAACAAGAGCCAGCCGCTTTCCTGGAATGTGGCTACCAGGTTCCGTCCTGCCGAGGTTCCCACTTCGGCCAGGAAGAGCAGCAGTCCCAGCTGGCGCAGCAGTTGGTTGGCTGGGCCGGACATAGACCACAGAATGGGACCGGTCTTTCCGATGGCACTGAGGAAGAGGGCCACCATGAGGATGCCTCCCGTCAGTCCCGGTGAGAACGACAGACTGTCCGAGAAGGAGATGTTCAGCTTGCCGAAGAGCACGCCCAGCACGATACCCAGGGCAATGGGAAAGAAGTCGGTGTCGGACAGTTGCTTGTTGTCGTTGCCCAGCAGGCGTGCCACGCCTTTAATACCGTCTTTCTCGCCTACCACCATCAGCTTGTCGCCGAACTTCAGTGCCAGATCTGGCGAGGGGGAGAGGTCGATACCGCTTCGGCGGACGCGGGTGACGGTACAGCCGAAGTTCTTCATCAGGTTGAGGTCGCCCAGTTGTTTGTTTATCATGTCCTTCTTGGTGAGCAGCAGGGATTCAATCTCCTGCATGTCTACGAGTGGCAGTTCGCCTTCTTCGCGCTGGCCCACGAGGACGGCGAGCTGGTTCAAGGCCTCTTCGCTGCCCACGGCTTGTATGTAGTCTCCCTCGTGAAGTATGGTCTGGGCGGTGGGGATAGCTATCTGCTCGTTGTGCTTGTGGCGTGAGATGACGGCTCCGGTCATGGCGCGCGCATTGATTTGCATCAGGCTCCGGTCGAAGACGGCGGGGTTGGTTACGCGGAACAGACAGGTTGTCAGTTCCGGGAACTGGCTGCGGCGTTCCTTCTCCAACCGGCGCGCCTCCTTGTCGAGGTCGATGCGCATGATACGGGGCAGCAGCTTAACGAAGAGAATCACGCCGATAACGCCGAAAGGATAGGCAATACCGTAAGCGATGGATGCCAGTGGGGAATGGGTGCTGTCAATGGCAACGGCGAGTCCCGGCGTACTGGTCAGGGCACCGGCTATCAGTCCCACGACACTGGGAGTATCGATGTCGAAGGCATATTTCAGTCCTACTGCCGTCAGGGCGGCGGAGCAGATGATGAGCAGGGTGATGATGATAAGCGTCTTGCCCTTGCTCCGGAAGGAGTCGAAAAATCCGGGACCGGCCTGGATGCCGATGGTGAAGATGAAGAGCACCAGTCCGAAGTTTCCTAATTCTTTGGGGATGATGACACCGAAGTGTCCGAACAGCAGGGCAATGAAGATGACGGCGGAGACGTCGAGCGAAAGCCCTTTAATCTTGATTCTTCCCAACATGAAGCCTAAAGCCACAATGAGAAAGAGCGCGAAATAGGAGGAGTTTAACAAGTCAGCAAACATAATCAGTTAAAGAGTTAGGAATTTATGTCACAAAGATAGTGCAAAAAAGTGAGATAGAAAAAGTCTTGCTTCCTTGTGGCATATAAAAAAAGATGATGTGCCATCAACCGTTTTGACACATCATCTTAATATATATATCGGCCTATATGACCGGTATTCCTGCGTGGGGCAGGGCGGTACTTATTTTTCGAGTTCCTTCAGCAGTTCCTCTACGGCAGCTTTCAGCTGTGTGTCTTCTCCCTTCACGATGGTCTCGGGTGAATTGGCTACTTTGATGTCCGGCTCCAGCTGCGAGTTCTCCAGATAGCTGCCGTCCGACAGGCGGTAGCCCACGACGGGGATGCCGAATACCAATGACGGGTCTTGCAGGCGTTCCCACGACACGCTGGTCATGGTTCCCGGCACGGGCATGCCTACCAGCTTGCCCAGTCCGCGGTGGCTGTAAACCCACGGCGTGCCGTGCGCATTGGAGTAGTTGGCCTCGCACATCACCATGATGGAGGGTTTGTTCCAGCGGCGGCTGGGCATGTCGCACGTCTCGCGACCGCGCACCACTTGGGTGAAGTATTTTTGTCCACTGAAAAGTATTTCTATATCCTCGTGCAAGCGTCCACCGCCATTGAAACGGGTGTCGATGACGATGCCTTCGCGGTTGTTGTATTTTCCCAGGATGTCCGAGTAGACGGAACGGAAACTGTCGTCTCCCATAGACTCGATGTGCACGTAACCCAATCGGCCACCCGACCATCGGTCAACGTCTGCCGCACGCTGTTTCACCCAGCGGCTGTAGAGTAAATCGCTGAACGCACCGTTCGTAATGGGGATAATGACCTCTTCCCAGTGCTCCTTGGTCTGCGGGTCGAAGAGAGAAACAAGTGTTTTCTTCCGTGCCTTGTTGTTGAGCAGCGTGTAATAGTCCGCATCGGGGGTGATTTCCACGCCGTCTATCTTTTCGATGACTGTGCCGGCTTTCACCCGGGTGTTGGCTGTGTCGAAGGGGCCTTTCTCCACTACTTCGGCAATGAGCATGCCCTTGCCCGTGTAGTTCCAGTCGAAGAACAGTCCCAGGCTGGCAGTAGGTTCGGATTGCCCTTTGGGATAGAAACGGCCGCCGGTGTGAGATACGTTCAGCTCGCCCAGCCATTCGCTCAGCAGTTCGGCAAAGTCATAATTGTTGTCGATATGGGGCAGGAAGCGGCGATAGGCGGCGGTCATCTTGTCCCAGTCCACTCCGTGCATATTGGTATTGTAGAATCGCTTCTGCTGTTGGCGGTACACGTGGTCGAACATGTATTCGCGCTCCGCAGCCAGGTCCATCTTGGCATCTACCTGGAAGGTGATGGGGGTCAGCGCGTCGGATGAAGTGTCCATTTTCTGCATCTTGTGGCTACCCAGCAGGAAGAGGCTCTTGCCGTCCTTGTCCAGCTGCATGTCCGCCCATCCGGCATCCATCTTGTGCAGCAGGCGGGTCTCTTTCTTGCGCAGATTCATCTTCCAGAGGTCGTAGCCGCCTTCGAAGGCTGCCAGGTAGTAGAGTGTCTCGCCATCCTTGGAGATGATGGTGCTGCCCATGTCGGAAGAATTCGGGGTGAGGCGCACCACACGGTCTTCGATGCCTTTCAGCTCTACGACGATGTCTTTCGGCTGGTCATCTTTTTCGTCAGTATTGCTGTCTTTCTTGTCGTCTTTCTTCTTTTTATCCTTGTTTTTGTCTTGGGGGGTGTCTTTTCCGGCAGACTTCTTTTGTTCCTTCTCCAGCTCCTTGCGCAGTTCGTAGTCTTCTTTGCTCAGGCAGTATTTGTCGTAGGCGTCTTGGTTGAGGAAGACGAGCATGGCGTCGTTCAGCGAGCCCCATGAGGCATGGGCACGCATGCCGTAGCGTTCGGTGGTGAAAAGGATGGCGTTGCCGTCCAGCGCAAAGTGGGGATAGCCGCTCATGTAGCCGCTATTGGTGAGGTTGATGATGTCTTTGCCTCCCTCTGCGCTGACCAGGCCGATGTCGGAGTAGGGGTCGTGCTTGTTACCCGTGAACTCAAGTGTAAACCATTTACCGTCCGGCGACCATGCGTAGTCAAATCCTCCGCCGGTGCTGTACCAGGTGGAGCCGTCCGTAATCTGGCGCACCTTCTTCGTCTCCAGATTGAGCACCATCAGCCGGATGCGGTCTTCGATAAAGGCGAGTTCCTTGCCGTCGGGCGAGAATTGCGGATAGGCACGTTCCACGGTGGTGGAGGGCAGCAGCACTTCTTCTTCAATCAGCGTGGCGTTCGGGAAGTTAGGGTCTTCCTTGCGGGCTATCTTGGCAAGGTAGAGCTGCCAGTTGCCGCCTCGCTCGCTGGCGTAGGCCAGGGTGCGGTTGTCCGTCGCAAAGGAGAGGCCCGCTTCGCGTGCCGGTGTGTGCGTCACCTGCTTGGTAGTGGCATAGTCTGCCGAAGTGACAAAGACTTCTCCGCGCAGCGTGAAGGCAATCTGTTTTCCGTCCGGGGACACAACGGCAGAGGTGGCTCCGTCGGAAGACTGCAGGTTGGCGAATTGCGGCCGGTCATCGCGCACCAGTTCTATGGCGACTTTCTTCGGGGTGGCATCCGGCTGCTGGGTATAGATTTCGCCGTCGTAACTGTAGCACAACGTCCCGCCGTCACTCATGGAGAGGAAGCGCACGGGATGTGTCTTGAAGCTGGTGATGGGCTTCACCTCTCGGGGCTGTGCCAGCGGGAAGGCATACACGTTGAATGAGCCGCCGTTTCTCTCACTCAGAAAGTAAACCGTTCTTCCATCGGGTGACAACACCGGGTTGCGGTCTTCGCCCGCGCGGTCGGTGAGGTTGGTATGGGTACCCGTCTTTGCATCATACAGCCAGATGTCGCGGGTGATGGAGGAGATGTGATGCTTTCTCCATTCATCTTCAAATCCCTTGCGGTCTTGGTAGAGGAACTGATGGCCCGCCTTGTCGAAGCAGACCGCTTCGGCAGGGGTGCCCAGCACTTGCTCCGTACGCCCTCCCGTTGCAGGTACTTTGTAAAGCTCGGTCATGGCCGAAGTGGGGAAAAGAGCGCTGCTTGCCGGGTCCTGGATGGAGGCGGAAAACAAGATATACTTTCCGTCCGGAGTGAATGTGGAGGGTATCTCACCGGTGGAGTGGGTAGTGAGCCGTTGGGCGGTTCCGCCGTCTGCCGGCATCACGAATACGTCGAAGTTGCCGTATCTGTCGCTGGCAAAGGCTATTTGTTTGCCGTCCGGCGACCATATGGGGGTACATTCGTAGCTCTCTTGGGTAGTAAGCTGTGTGGCGGTTCCACCTTTGGCCGGCACCTTGTAGATGTCTCCTTTGTAGCAGAATGCGATTTCCGTACCGTCGGGAGAGATTTGCACATCGCGCATCCAGAGCGGCGTGGCGGCATGTCCGGCAATGGCAGTAAGGCCTAGTGCAAGGATTGCAAGGGTTTTCTTCATAAGTGTGTGGGTTGATGTTAATATAGAATGTTTATAAACGTCATGATGCTGTCCACAAGGCAAGGAGCGAGGTACGTCATTTCATACCTCGTGCCTTGTATATCTGTTCTTTGGCATTGTTGATGCTTTGGAACTTCTCTTCTGCGGCTTTCTTGATGTCTTCGCCCAGCGTTGCCACCCGGTCGGGATGGTGTTTCAAGGCTAGGCGGCGGTAAGCGGCACGCACTTCGTCATTGGTGGCAGTGGGTTCAATTTCAAGTACTTTGTAGGCCTCGTTCAGTGAGCTACCGCCTAGGTTAAGCATGGATTCCACTTCCTTGACGGATAGTCCCATGTACATGGCCACTTCTTTCAAGGCTTCTATCTCCTCGTTGCAGACGTGTCCGTCGCTTTTGGCAATTTCTACCAAGAATACCAGCAGTTGCAAGCGTTCCTCGTATGTCAGGTTGGCGGCAATCTGCGTTCCACAGTCACGGATGGTGTTTTTAAATGCCAGTGGGTTTTGTCTGTCCATCTGCTTGCGCTGTTCGAAGAGGTTGAGCAGTATCCGTTCTCCCTCGCCCACGGCAGCCTCACCGAATGTGCTTCTCAGAAAGCGGCGGACGAATTCCATTTCACTATGCATGATGCGCCCGTCTGCACGGATAATGTACGAAGCCATCACGAGCATGGAGAAGAGGAAACTGTTCCGTTGCCCGGTATAGGTAGTGCCGTGCGTTGGTTCTTCTCCATAATAACTGCCTGCGTCACTTGAATCGGTGTCGAACAGTGAACCGAATACAAAACCTGCCAAGGCTCCCAGCGGTCCTCCGGCCATGAAGCCGATGATGCCGCCTATCCATTTAGCTGCTCCCATAATTTTTCTTGTTTAAAGTGCAAAAATAGAGATTTCTTACGAGAATTCCAGTAAAAGTGGATGAAGTATTGGGAGATGGGGGAAGATATTGCATTGGCAGACGGAGTGCTCGAAGAAGAAAAAGATATTATCAATTAGTCGGCAGATGTATTGAATATTCCCGAACGCACTGCTATTCCGATTCGGTGTAACCATCCTTCTGTACCATTAGCGTTGCCCGGCATGTCGATATCTGCATCATCAGGGCGTCCTGGTGTCGTAATATCCTCCGCATCAAGGTCTTCGGGAAGTGTTTCCGGAATATGTCTTGAAGTGGATGTTACCTTGTAAATTTTCTGCATGGACTCGTTCAGATAGGTAGTAGCCCCGTAGGTAAAGAAAGGAATGATTACCTTGTCTTTCAGGTCGTATGCTTCGAGGAATGTACAGACTACCATTGCGGGTTGATGCCACCAGCAAGGCGAACCGACGAAAATTGTATCATATTTCGCCAATGCCTCTTTATCAAGCAGATTCGCTACTCCAGGGCGCAGGTCATTATAGGCTTCATGCTGAATGCGGTCGCTGTCATCGTAAGGATTTGCAGCATACGGTTCGGCAGCCTCAATGCGATGGATATCTGCGCCTGTAAGTTTCACGATACGTTCGGCAATGGCCTGGGTGTGTCCTTCGGCAGAAAAGTAGAGCACAAGCATATTGCCGTTTCCGGATGGAGTATCGGGAGTGTCGTCGGTGGTAGAGCATGCTGCCATTGTCGTTAGAGAGAGGAGCAAGAGCGGAATAAGAAGTAACTTTTTCATATTCGAGTTGTTTTTAGATATTTATTGATTAGTGTATTCTTCATCGCTTACAGGTTCATACCACTGTGTAGCACCCAAATGAACTTTTGTATTGATAGCTATATGCGTGAATCCGCTGTCGGGAGCCGCTCCGTGCCAATGCACCACATCTGCCGGAATAGCGACTACATCGCCGGGATTCAACACTTGTATAGGCTTCCCCTTTTCCTGATAGTAACCTTTTCCGGCGGTGGCAATCAGAATCTGTCCGCCCGGATGCGAATGCCAGCTGTTTCGGGCTTTCGGCTCGAATATCACGTCGGAGACTACCACATCGAATGTTTCACTGTCGGTCATCAGCCGTTGGAGGTATGCCGTTCCGTTGAAATTGCTGCCCTCGATGGCATCTCCTTGGGGAAAGAGAGAGGCTGATGCTTTTGGGGGTGTTTCAATCTTGTTTTCCGGTTTCGGACTGCAAGCACCAAGTGTTGCAGCCAGTAGAAATAAGTAAGTCATCTTTTTCATCTTGAAGAGTTATTTTAAATGTTGTTTAAAGAAAGAGTCCAGTTTGGGAAGCGTGATTTTCAGATATTTCGGCTGGTCGTATAAATCCACGTGCGTAGCTCCGGGTACGACAAACAGTTCTTTCGGTTCGGCGGCTTTCGCGTATGCGTCCTCAGAAAAATATTTCGATACTGCATTTTCTCCCACTATGAAAAGCATAGGACGTGGCGATATAGTCTCGATTTGCACAAAGGGGAAGAAGTTCATCATCGGTGCGAGGCTCGTGTAGGAGTAATAGCCCGTAGAGTTGGGATGCTGACCGCGTTGTGGATTGTCGTAATAATCGAGGAAGTCGATGGCAAACTTCGGTGTGTTCTCATCCACTTTTTCGGGCAGGGCACGGATATCCTTGCGTACAGCCCCACCATATTCCATCGTACGCTGGCGGCCGATTTCATCAAGGATAGCCATACGCTGTTCGTAAGTCTGCGAGTCGCCTACACCCTGACGGCGGGCGCGGCCCATGTCGTACATACTGATGGTGGCAAGTGCCTTGATGCGATGGTCTATCTGCGTAGCACTGACAGAGTAGCAGCCTCCGCCACAGATGCCGATTACTCCTATCTTATCAGCATAGACAGCCGGATGGTTCGTGAGGAAATCGACTGCCGCACTGAAGTCTTCTACCCGCACTTCGGGCGATTCCATACGACGCGGATAACCGCCACTCTCGCCATAATAGGACGCATCGAAGGCTAATGCCACATAGCCGAGTTCCGCCAACTTACGGGCATGGAGTCCCGAAGTCTGTTCTTTGACGCCACCAAAGGGATGACCGACGATGATGGCGGCATATTTCTTTGTGGCATCATAGTCTGCAGGGAAATAGAGGTCGCCAACTATATCAATCAAAAAACGGTTGTGGAATGTCACTTTCTGTTTCTTCACGTCATTCTCCACTGCTACAATCGGGGTTTCCGGTTTGATAGTCAACCCTTTGCTTTGCAATAATTCGTTCAATACTTGTTTGCCATTATCGGCTTCGCTACGTCCGATATTCTTTTCAATGATAGCCAGCACACCGCGTAATTCGTCCGGTGTTACGCCTACATTCAGCGCAATACCCATGTGCCCTTTCAGCATCGGTTCCACGCCTTTGCCCAAAGAAGCTATTATGGCAACGGTTGCCAGTTCCCGTTCGGCATAGGTCAGCACGTCCCGCTCGAAAAGCTCGGCAAAGAGATGTTCTTTAAGGAATACTTCGATTTCCGGGGCCAGGACGGCATAGTTGGCTTTCGGCGCATCTGCCGGGGTGCCCGAAATCTCTGCAAGAATGTCACGTCCGCGTTCGTATTTGCTGCGGGTATCGGTTATCGGTGACGCTTCGCGCCCCTGGTTGTCTCTGATGCCTTTTGCCTTACGCTCGTCAAGTACCGCAACCAATGTTTGCAGTCCGCGCAGGGCACGCGGAAAACCACAATAGGCGTAGGAATGGACCATAACTTCTTTAAGCTCGCTGACGGTGATACCGCTATTCAGTCCACCGATAAGGACTGTTCTTAATTGGTCGAGGTGCCCCATGCTTGTAAGGGCTGCGACCTCTGCGATGTATTGTCGTTTACTGTTCATGGTTTGTTCTGCTCTCGGTGTTTGCGAAGCTGCGATGCCGCATCCAAAGACAAGTCCGAGTAGCGTTGTCATAATTCTCATTTTTAGTTTCATAATCTTTATTATTATGTATCAAGTTTTACTTGCTGCAAAATTAGGCTGGATTTTCCACTTCGACCGGTCATGAATTACGGTTTAAAGGATAATTTTTACTGATTGGAGAGATAACCTGAAGATATTTTCTACATTTGCATAGAAACCACTGAAATAGACTGTTATGGAGAAGGTTATGCAACTGAAAACGATAAAGGAGTACAATGACTATATGGGTGTGGAAACAAGGCATCCTCTGGTCAGTGTCATAGAGGGAAGCCGTATGCCGCACCCCGTACCCCATGCACGCAAGCACGTGGGGATGTATGTGATTTTTCTGAAAGAACTACGATGTACGGACGATTTGACCTACGGTCGTCGCTCTTACGATTTTCAGGAGAACACGCTGGTGTTTATCGCTCCGGGGCAAGTATTCGGGCATGAAGCCGACGGGTCGACTTTTACCGGTTCCGGATGGTGTCTGTTGTTCCATCCCGACCTGCTACGCGGTACGCCGCTCGGTCGGCATATGCAGGATTATACGTTTTTCTCATACGCCGCTAACGAAGCATTGCATCTATCCAAACAAGAGCAACAGACCATCATTGATTGTTTGACAAAGATTGACGAGGAAACATACAACCAGGCAGACCGTCACACTAACCTGATTATCGCTTCTGCCATCGAGCTGCTGCTCAACTATTGCATTCGTTTCTATGATAGACAGTTTACTACCCGTAAAAAGGAGAACAAGGGCATGCTCGGCTCTTTTGAAGCATTGCTGAACGACTATTTCGTATCGGATAAACCCGCTGAGCGGGGTACGCTGACTGTGGCTTATTGTGCAGACCAACTGAACCTGTCTGCAAATTATTTCGGAGACTTGATTAAAAAGGAGACAGGTGTTTCTGCGCAAGAATATATATTAACCAAAATAATGGATAGGGCAAAAGAGTTGCTTACTGACCCCGCTAAATCTGTCGGTGACGTTGCTTATGCCTTAGGATATCAATATCCACAGTATTTCAGCAAGGCTTTCAAAAGAGTTGTAGGATGTTCTCCGAATGAATATCGGACATTGAGTTAATGTAAAAAAATAAGGAGCTAAGTTTTAGACTTAACTCCTCAATGCTCAACAGTCGGGATGACAAGATTCGAACTTGCGACCACACGCCCCCCAGACGTTTATTATTATAGCTATGATAATCTTGATTATTAATATCTTATGCTTTATTTCTGCACCATAGTTTAATTTATGGTTTAATCCAGTAATGAACCAAGATAATTCAACAATAAATTAATTAATCTCTTTGCAGCATTGAACTGCATCACAAAGTTAGTCAATATTGCGCTGTTATGCAATGAATCTTTCTTATAGTTTTGCTTTTGACCATCAGTTTTTTATCTATCTAATAATATGGTATATAATAGTATAGAGTAGCTTTCTCTTTACTTAAAAAGTATTCATATACTGTATTTCCATTATATAATATAGTAGCGGTATAGAAATCAGTAATGAGTATAGAAAGCTATTTCTTCTTAAAAATCTACCTGCTGAAAAATCTACTCTTATTGTTTTGTGTTCTCTGCATCTATAAATATGCTTGTGTAACACATAGTTTTGTAGTTAATAAGATTTTAGAACTGAGAAGCCAACTTATCCATCGTTTGAAGTGCATACTTCCAATGGGTAGGTTGGCTTTTTTATATCCTAATTGGACTTTACTCCCATTTAAAGGAGTAATTTACAATAGTAGTATCTATATCGGTTTCTGTTACATTTCTTTCATTATCAGTAATAACACCGTCACCATTTTTATCTGCAAATGATTGTTTAATAATATTTACATCTGTGTGTATTATAGTACAACTTTCCAAATACCCGTCTTTATTTAGAGTATAGTCAAATTCAAATTTATCTTCATAAGTATATTCAGATTTACAAGTTTCTTGATAATAATCATCGTCATATTCGCCTTTATCAGTTCCCTTTATGAGTATCTGTTCAGGCAGTTGGTTAGTACGCATACCTATCAGTTCGGGATGTGCAAAAAAAATATAATCATCACCGAACAGATTATAAGTATAAAGAGGAAAATAACCTTTGCAAGTTTTTCCGCTATAAGTATATTCCCAATATTGATTATAGGAAAATTCATCCTCAACAAAACACTTTGTAATCCTATCATTATTCCAAGTATAAGTTGCTGTACATCTACTTATGGAGGTATTGATTAATTGATTAGATGAATTATAGGTATTTTCTGGATTACTGTTATTTATACGTTGGATAATAGTATTGAAACTACTCACTAAATTATTATTATTCAGAAAATAAGTACTTTCGCCAGAATCGCCATCTCCCATAATAGTATTATTCCCCCAAGTAAAACGAGTAGTATGTTCTTTACCGTTCCAACTGTCAGTAACAGATGTTAATCGACCTTTGCTATCGTATGAGAATGTATATATTTCAATACTACCCTCTGTATTAGTTTTTTTAATCTCCATTAATCGTTTCTGATTGGTAATAACACCATCATCATTTTTAGTAGGTTTTTCTTCGTCATCACTGCAAGAAGTGAAGTTCTCGCACATTACTACGGCTAATAAAGCCATTCCAATTAATCTAAATGTTTTCATTTTTTTTAATTTTATATAGTAGCGGTATAGAAATCAGTAGTGGGTATATAAAGCTATATCTTCTTAAAAATCTACCT